>Ga0182021_10000002_pt1 | contig 259020 bp, 218 predicted proteins | sample 612E3MmetaG_FD_120493 | JGI IMG/M metagenome (GOLD analysis project Ga0182021, IMG submission 120493) | Permafrost microbial communities from Stordalen Mire, Sweden - 612E3M metaG (Illumina Assembly) | ecosystem: Environmental > Terrestrial > Soil > Wetlands > Permafrost | place: Sweden... | reverse complement strand
ATCGATGTCGGCAAATCTTTTGAACAACACACCCTTTCCCTCCATCACCGGCTTCCCGGCAAGAGCTCCGATGTCTCCGAGACCAAGCACAGCCGTCCCATTGGATATCACCGCAACCAAGTTTCCTTTTGACGTGTAGAGATACGCGTCATCTGGATTGGCTTCTATCTCACGACATGGCTCTGCCACGCCCGGCGTATAGGCCATAGAGAGATCACGTTGCGTTTGACACGGTTTCGTGGAGTTCACTTCGATCTTTCCCCGTCGACCAAGCGCATGATAATCGAGAGCTTCTTGCTTGCGTATCATAGCGATGCTCCTTTCGAACGCCGTTGCGGCTTCGATGTCGATATAGATGATTGACAGTTTGGGCAAAGCTCTGCGAGCGGATCCTTCTTGAGCGCCCGCTGCGGAATGACATCACCGCAACGAATGCACCTCACCACCTGCTGCTTGCCGGCCTGCCGCAGCAGTTGAAGTTCCGTCCCTTCGAGCATCATGTGCTCGCAGCGCTTCATGGGATCGGTGTTGCAAAGCTTCACGGGAAGTTGGCACACGGAGCAAACGAACTTCTCCCCTTCAGCAAATGCCCCTGAAGGAGCAGACACTGCAATTTCGGTCAGCACTGTTCTTAACTTCTTGACAGTCGCCGGTTTCGATTTCCTTTTCGATGTTCGCGCCATGGTCACCCGCACATTTCTTCTGGAGAGGGATTGGAAACGAGGATTTATTTGAATCGATTCAATGCCTTCATGTAGTTCGCACGTTCAAAGGCCGCAGGATCAATAACGGAAGCCTGACTCATGCTCCCTTTCATCTGTTCGATTGAGAGGTATTCGTGTTCCACCATCCACTTGTTAAGATCTTCGAGGACCGCTGTCACATGTTTCGGCCCGTGGTGCAGAAGAGCAGAGCACATCATCGCAACATCGGCGCCAGCCATCACCATTTTGATAACATCCGATGCGGTGTGGATCCCTGATGTTCCGGCCAGGCTCGTCTTCACCATTCCGTGCAGTATGGCAATCCACCGCAACGGTAGCCGCATTGCTTCAGAGGTGCTCAGAACAACATCCGGCTTCACTTCCAGTGCATCGAGATCGAAATCCGGTTGGTAGAACCTGTTGAAAAGAACCAGTCCATTTGCGCCTGCGCGGTCCAGTCGCGATGCCACATGCGCCAGCGAACTGAAATACGGGCTCAGTTTCACGGCAACTGGGATCTTAACGGCACGCTTCACCGCATGAAGCACGTTGATATAGCGGTCCTCCACTTCCTGGCTCGTCAGGGCAGGGTCCGTGGGAATATAGTAGATATTGAGTTCGATAGCATCAGCGCCTGCTTGTTCCATCTTTTGAGCGTAGTCAATCCATCCTCCAACGGAAATCCCGTTCAGGCTGCCGATGACAGGGATTCCGAGTGATTTCTTCGCCTTCCCGAGGAGCTCGATGTATTGTTCGGGACCGAGATTATACTCTTCCGGAGTTGGGAAGTAGTCGACGGCTTCGGCGTGACTGTTAGCACCGGACTTCACATAGTGGTCGAGTTCAGCAGCCTCATGTTCAATCTGCTCTTCGAACAGCGAATACATGACAACGGCGGCACATCCTGCATCTTCCAGCCGCTTCATACTGTCGAGGTTCCGTGAAAGAGGGCTCGCCGAAGCAACAATAGGATTCTTGAGTTTTAATCCGAGATACGTAGTTTTGAGATCCATGATACCGTTTCCTTCATTCAATTTCTGAGTTCAGTGTGCTGTACACCATCGCGTCCAGCCGTTGATTGGTTATGCGGTCGGTGTTTTTTCCTTTTCTCCATCACCGCCTGCGAGTTGTTCCAACATTGCCCACCGAGTTCGAATATCTTCGGCTGCCAACTTGTTGAGATCTCTGGCACGGTCGGGATAGATCTTCTCCAGCATATTGAATCGCGTCTCGAGTGAGGTAAAATCCGTTAACGGTAGTTTCGGAGCCTTGGAATCGAGCTTGAATGGGTTTTTGCCCTCCGCTGCGAGCGTTGGGTTGTACCGGAAGAGCGGGAAGTATCCGGTCTCGACAGCGAGTCTCTGATTCGTCATTCCACGCGCCATGTCAATACCATGAGCAATACAGTGGCTGTAAGCAATGATCAGCGACGGGCCGTTGTAAGCTTCGGCTTCGATGATCGCCCTTACCGTCTGTGCATCGCTGGCTCCCATGGCAATCTTCGCGACGTAGACATTTCCGTACATCACGCCCATCAGCGCCAGATCCTTCTTCTCGGTCGATTTGCCGGCTGCAGCAAACTTCGCAATGGCAGATCGGAATGTTGCCTTCGACATCTGCCCGCCTGTGTTCGAGTAGACTTCTGTGTCAAGCACGAGGATGTTGACATTGCGGCCTGAGGCCAAAACGTGGTCCAGCCCGCCATAGCCGATGTCATAGGCCCATCCGTCGCCGCCCATGATCCAGACGCTTCGTTTCACGAGATTATCAGCAATGTTCAGCAGGTTCATTGCGTCAGCGCTCTTGAGCTGCGTGAGTTTCTCTTTCAGCATCTTGACCCGCTCGCGCTGATCGTGGATACCAGCTTCATCATTCTGGTCCGCCAGAAGCAATGACGTCGCAAGCTCATTGCCGACCTCATTCGCCATCTTCTCAACCATTTCCTTCGCCATTTCGGTCAGCTTGTCGATCGTCAATCGCATCCCGAGTCCAAATTCCGCGTTGTCCTCAAAGAGAGAATTCGACCATGCCGGGCCGCGACCATCCAGATTCTTCGTCCACGGTGTCGTTGGCAAATTGCCGCCGTAGATAGATGAACAGCCTGTTGCGTTCGCGATGACCGTCCGATCTCCAAAGAGTTGGCTGACAAGTTTGACGTACGGTGTCTCACCGCAACCCGAGCAAGCGCCCGAATACTCGAAGAGTGGTTGCAGAAATTGCGAACCTTTCACCGTATCGACTTTTACAGTCCGACGATCGAGTTCCGGCAAGTTCAGGAAGTACTCGTAGTTGGTGCGTTCCTGCTCGCGAATCGCCGGCTGAGGTTTCATATTGATCGCCTTAACCTTGACTTGCGACTTGCTCTTTGCAGGACAAACCTCTACGCAGAGCGAACAGCCGGTGCAATCTTCCGGGGCAACCTGTAGCGAATACTTCTTCCCTTTGTATTCCACCCCCTTGTAATCCATAGACTTGAACGTCGGAGGTGCGTTCTTGAGTTCCGCCGGATCAAAGATCTTGACTCGGATCGAAGCATGTGGACACACCAGAGCACACTTATTGCACTGAATGCAGATGTCCATCTCCCACACGGGAATTTCCAGGGCGATATTTCTCTTCTCCCATTGTGCGGTCGATGTCGGGAATGTTCCATCTATCGGCAACCGGCTGACAGGAAGATCATCGCCCTTCCCGGCGATCATTTTGGCTGTCGTTTTCTGTACAAACTCCGGAGCAAGTGGAGACACGACCGGTGGCAGTTCAATGGTGCTGGAAACTTTTTCAGGGACTTTCACCTGGAACAGGTTTGCCAGCGTCGCATCGACGGCCGCGAAGTTCTTCTGAACAACCGACTCGCCCTTCCTGCCATACGTCTTTTTGATCGAGGCTTTGATGGCCTGAATCGCCTGGTCTTTTGGCAATACACCGGAGATCGCGAAGAAACAGGTCTGCATAATCGTGTTGACGCGTCCACCCATTCCTGTCGACGATGCTACTTTGTATCCGTCGATGACATACAACTTCAGCTGCTTCTCGATAATTCCCTTCTGAATATGACGAGGGAGCTTGTCCCACACTTCGTCAGGACCGTAGATACTGTTCAGCAAGAACGTGCCACCCTTCACGGATGCTTCGAGGACGTCGATCTTCTCAAGGAAGAACCACTGGTGACATGCGATGAAGTTCGCTTGATTGACCAGGTAGCAAGAGTGGATCGGACGAGGACCAAACCTGAGATGGGATACCGTCGTCGATCCTGATTTCTTGGAATCGTAGACGAAGTATCCCTGAGCAAAGTTCTCAGTGTCTTCACCGATGATCTTAATGGAATTCTTGTTCGCACCGACTGTTCCGTCGGCCCCGAGGCCGAAGAACAATGCGCGGACCACATCATCCGGCTCGATGCCGAACGCTGGATCGTACGTCAAACTCGTGTGCGTGACGTCATCATTGATACCGACCGTGAAGTGATTCTTCGGCTGATCTTTTTTCAATTCATCGAAGACCGTCTTCACCATCGACGGGGTGAATTCCTTCGATGACAAACCAAATCGCCCCCCCACAATATGCGGCATGGTCTTCAGCGGCGACGTGCCCGAAACCATACTTTCGCTCAGTGCTGTGATGACATCGCAATACAACGGATCACCGATTGCTCCGGGCTCCTTTGTACGATCGAGGACGGCGACTTGCTTCACGCTCTTCGGGAGAGCTTCGACAAATTGTTCGACGGCAAACGGTCTGAAGAGACGAACTTTCAGCAAACCAACCTTTTCTCCATGGGAGTTCAGGTACTCAACGGTTTCATGTGCAGTCTCGGCTCCTGACCCCATCATGATGATGACGCGTTCGGCGTCGGGAGCTCCAAAATATTCATAGAGCTTGTACTGTCGGCCAACAATAGCAGCGAACTTGTCCATGGCCTTCTGCATAATGGCAGGGAATGCAGTGTAGAATGAATTCGCTGTTTCGCGGGCCTGGAAGAATACGTCGGGGTTCTGTGCGGAGCCGCGCAATACCGGATGGTCCGGTGACAATGCACGTTGTCGATGCTGGTGCACAAGCGTATCGTCGATCATCTGACGAATGTCGTCGTCCGTGAGCTGCTCCATCTTCATGACTTCTGCGGACGATCGGAAACCGTCGAAGAAGTGCACGATGGGAACGCGCGCTTCAAGCGTGGCGGCCTGGGCGATGAGTGCAAAATCGTGGATCTCTTGCACTGAATTTGATGCGAGCATGCCCCAACCCGTCGAGCGAACGGCCATGACATCGCTGTGATCACCGAAGATCGATAGTGCGTGCGTCGCAACAGTCCGGGCCGACACATGAAATACCGTGGCTGTAAGTTCCCCGGCAATCTTGAACATGTTGGGAATCATCAACAACAATCCCTGAGAAGCCGTGAATGTCGTCGACAGCGCTCCGGTTTGCAGCGCTCCATGGACGGCACCTGCGGCACCTCCCTCACTCTGCATCTCGACCACCAGGGGTACTGTCCCCCAGATGTTCTTCTTACCCTGGGCTGACCATTCGTCTGCCCACTCGCCCATCGTTGAAGAAGGGGTGATAGGATAAATGGCAATGACTTCATTGGTCTTATGTGCGGAATATGCCGCAGCCTCGTTGCCATCAATGGTTACCATCTTTCGCTTCGTTTTGGGAAGTGCTTGATCTGACATCGTTCGTCGTGCCTTTCTCGTTGGGATGAATAGCTAGTCGGACGAATCCACGCAAGAACTATTCCAGCCGACGCGTGCTGTGTTGCCTCAAAATTCCCTGAAAAACCGGCGAAAAGCGGGACATTATTCCCACTTTCGGGAACATCAATGCTTCATTTGCCAGAATGAATAAATGATCAATCAGGAGTGGGAATTGAGATTTTCTCTCACGTCAAATAAGTCAGAAACCGGTTGGTCCCTGTTCGTCGCTAGGAGTCAGGACTCGACGGAATGCGAGATTGGAGAGTGTTTCCGTCAAATGAACGAAGGACGGAGCAGATCCCTTCTCAATATCACCGCGCATTGACCCAGAATGTCCGATGGACTTGAATACTCCTTGATCAGCAATGTCATGTTTATCACTCAAGATGCCGTATTCTCTGGAAGATTTGGCCAATTCTTCGTTTCTTCACATTGCAGGCTTTGAGTATGCTTCTTAAAAAGGTGGATGAATGCCAGATACACTATCGATTCTCGACAATAGAACAGGCAAGAAGTACGAAATCCCCATTGAAAATGACACAATCAGGGCGGCGGATCTACGCCAAATCAAGGTCAGCGATGACGACTTTGGTATGCTCAGTTACGATCCGGCACTCATGAATACTGCCTCGGTCAAGAGCCATATCACCTATATCGACGGCGACAAAGGGATTCTGGAGTACCGTGGTTATCCGATTGAACAGTTGGCGGAGAACTCATCATCGTACTCCGAAATCGCCTATCTCTTGATCGTCGGTCAGCTGCCAAATCAACTACAGCTTGAGGCTTGGCGTGCGGACATACAGCGGCACACGTTCATTCATGAGAACATCAAAAAACTCACCGAGGGATTTCGATATGATGCACATCCCATGGGGACGTTCATTAGCACCATCGCTGCCCTGACAACATTCTATCCCGAGGCAAAAGACATTTTCAATGCTGAGACGAGGATGAAGCAAATCCATCGGCTCATCGGCAAAGCGACAACGATTGCCGCGTTCACCTATTGCCACTCCTTGGGCAGGCCCTTTGTGTATCCGGCCGGCGATTTATCATACACCGGAAACTTCCTCAATATGATGTTCAAGGTCGGCGAGTCGAGGTACGATGTTGACCCCGTCTTTGAACGTGCGCTCACTGTGCTTTTCATCCTCCACGCGGATCATGAGCAAAACTGCAGCACGAACGTCATGCGAAGCATAGGGAGCTCTCACGTCGATCCGTATTCCGCGGTCGCAGGTGCAGCGGCTGCTCTTTGGGGTCCGCTCCATGGAGGAGCGAACGAGGCAGTCATCCACATGCTCGAAGAAATCGGTTCGGTGACGAACGTTCCGTCGATCATCAATGACGTAAAGGCTGGCAAACGAAAGTTGATGGGTTTTGGCCATCGCGTGTATAAGAACTATGACCCTCGCGCGAAAGTCATCAAGAAACTTGCCGACCAGGTCTTTGCTGTTACAGGAAGAAACCGAAAGCTTGACATCGCACTCGAACTCGAACGTATTGCGCTCGAAGACGAATACTTTATCAAGCGGAAACTCTATCCAAATGTTGATTTCTACTCGGGCTTGATCTACGAAGCCATGGGGTTTAGGATGAACTTCTTTCCTGTGTTGTTCGCCATTCCCCGCATCGCGGGCTGGCTCGCACACTGGCAGGAGCACATTTTGGATCAGGAGCAGAAAATCACCCGACCCCGGCAGGTCTATCTCGGTCTCAGGGGCCAGACGTGGCAGCCCATCGGCAAGCGATGATTTCAGCTTCCATGCAGGACCAGGCATAGCGATGACGATTGCGGTTCGCCCGATGCATACACCAACGACATCTCCGGGAGCGCCATGGAAATCAGACTGAATAATTGCGCGATCAATTACGCTGAACGGGGTTTGCCGCAGGGCTTGCCTGTGATGTTCGTGCATGGATTCCCATTCGACCACAGGATGTGGGATCCTCAAATGAAGGCGTTGCCGAATCACTTCAGAGCCATCACCTATGACGTGCGTGGTCATGGCGGAAGCGATGTTGGCGACGGCCAGTACACCATCGAGTTCTTCGTCGATGACCTCATCGCGTTACTGGACCATCTGGTGATCGACAAAACGGTTTTGTGCGGATTGTCGATGGGAGGCTACATTGCCTTGCGCGCCTTTGAACGTCACCCGGAGAGGTTCAAGGCGCTCGTCCTCTGCGATACGAAAAGCGAGGCCGATACCAATGAGGGGAAAATCAAGCGGTCAGCCACCCTCAAGTCTGTCAAGTCAGAGGGAGTCGCCGTATTCGCCGACGATTTCGTAAAAGGGATCTTCGCTCCCGAGACCTTCCAGAATCATCCGGAAGTGATCGAGTCCATCAAGCAAACCATCCGAGCTACTTCTCCCATCGGGATCTCCGGCGCAGTACTTGCACTGGCAGCCCGGACGGATACCACCGGCGTTCTCACGACAATCCGGGTACCGACACTGATTCTCGTCGGCGAGCATGACAAACTCACCCCTCCCTCCGCTTCAGAATATATGCAGAAGCAGATCGCCGGATCGGAGTTGCATATCATCAGCAAGGCGGGACATATGACCAATCTGGAGAACGCGCCGGATTTCAACAGACACCTGATCGATTTCCTCAATCGGATGATGTAGTCAGGCCTCTTCCCCACGAGAACCGGATGACCGAGCTCGAAAAGCTTCAACAGCGCATTATTCATTGCCGCCTTTGCCCGCGGCTTGTGAGCTGGCGCGAGCAGGTTGCGACCGAGAAGACGAAACGATTCGAAGAGTGGAGGTATTGGGGTAAGCCCAATCCAAGCTTCGGCGATCCAGGCGCTCAACTCCTCCTTGTAGGACTCGCTCCTGCAGCACATGGCGGCAATCGGACAGGCAGGATGTTTACGGGTGACCGTAGCGGCGACTGGCTCTACCGCGCGCTCCATAAATTCGGATTTGCGAATCAACCAACCTCCGTGTCACGCGACGACGGGTTAAGGCTGAAGAATTGTTACATCACGGCAACCTGTCGATGTGCTCCTCCGCAGAATAAACTTCTGCCAAGTGAGGTCCTCCGTTGCCGACCTTACCTCATCAAAGAGATGGCGATGCTCAAAAATATGAGAGTGATCGTCGGATTGGGAAGAGTTGGATTTGACTCGGCTGTGTCTGCACTTCGCGACCTCGGCGTACGAAAGGAAACAACCAGGCTCCGATTCTCTCATGGCGCAGAATATCCTATCACAGCAACGCTCACCCTTCTGGCTTCGTTTCATCCAAGTCAGCAAAATACGTTTACCGGAAGGCTCACCGAGCCAATGTTCGATGCGATTTTTCGCAGGGCAGGCTCACTCTTAAAAACAACTGGCTCTCCCCGGAACTGATATGACATCGAAACTGGCAAGACTCGTGCGCACACATCGTTGGGTGGTTCTTCTCTCACTCCTCTTTCTGACCCTCGGAGCTCTCAGGCTCAATGACCTGTCGCTTTACACGGACAGCACCAGATATGTTATCTGGGGGACGTCGTTTGCCCATGCCAGAGGTTTCATCGACGAGACACAGCCGGATCCTGAACGCTATGTCGTCAACGCTCCTCTCTTTTCGGTGCTTATTTCGCCGGCGCTCCTCTTGTTCCCTTCGTCATTGCTGGCCGCAAAGGTCTGGACACTTCTCTGGGGGATAGGATTCATCCTGGCCTTCTATGCAATGCTACTTCATTTCTTCGGCAAAGCGGCGGCGATCTTCGGCATTCTGCCGATCGTGTTCAATCCCCTCCTCCTGTTGCTGACCACGGAAGTCCTGTCGGAGGCAGCATTTCTCACATTCGTCTGCGTCGCCTTCCTGGCACTCGAGCGACTCGAGCATGATGGCGAGGCGAACAAACGCGATCTGTTCTTCCTGCTTCTTGTTACGTCCTTCATCGTCCTGCTCCGCGAAGTCGCCATCGCCCTCGTAGGTTCGATTCTTCTGTACCTCCTGGTCCGAAAGCAGTACAAGAGAACCCTCCTGGTTCTGGCCGGGTTCGCAGTGTTCTTTGGAGCATGGCTCTTCAGGAATCTCGTTCTTGTGGGGGCTCCGCCCTCATCTCAGGCCACGAATCTCAACTTCGTGTTCGAACATTTCCTCACGCCGGCTCAGGCTCCCCTTCTTCAGGAGTTCGGGCTCCGGATTGTGAACAACATGAACGGCTATGCCATTCACCTTTCTGGATTGCTTTTCTATCCTCTCCCGGAAGTGTTAATCGTGGAACCGACTGGCATCTTTCTCGCGTATTTCCGAGTGATGATCATCGCCAAATTTGTGATCCCGGTCGTGTTCTTGCCCATGCTGTTCCTCGGCATTTGGCGCGACATCAGCGATCGGTCGACCGGATTTGCACGCATCCTGTTTGTCGTTGGTTACCTTCTGATCATTCTTGTGTATCCCGTGCATGACGTCCGGTTCCTTCTTCCCATCTTTCCCATCATGATCTTCTACGTCATCGCTGGCTTCGTGTGGATTCAGCAACGCTGGCTGCAGGAGAGGGGGCGCACCGTACGCTGGATCGGCATCACGGTCGCAGGTCTTCTCATCGTTCCTAATCTCATCTGCATCTTTGAACTTGAGCGAACCAATATCCGTTACTCGACGGATCCCATCGGATTCTACAACCATTTACAGCAGGTGGGACTGAACAAGAATATGTTTACGAAACCCTGGAAGACGCTCGGGCAATCGATCAGAGATCATACACCTGACGGTTCGATCATCGCGGGTTCAGCTAAAGATATCAGCATCTTCATCGGAAACCGAAAACTTCTCGAGCTGAACAACGGCGTCCCCGTCACAACATTCGACTCTTTCCTGAGAGCCTATGCCGCAGACTACCTGATGGCGACGAACTCGTGGGATGACTTTCAGTCCTATGAGTTTCAGATGGGCGAATCGCGTCGCTTCTGGTTCGAACCGGTCGTCCAGATGGCAGGGATGCAACTCTTCAAGATTCATCCAACGTACCTCACTCCGAAAGAAGTCTGGCTCACCACCAAACGCATGGCAGTCGACACCGTTACGGCCAACGGTCTCCTGAGAAAAGGGCGTGGAGAGATCTTGCGAGGACAATACGAAGATGCGATCTCATCACTCCTTCTGGCGAAGCACCGCGCACCCGGGCAAGCCATGATCCCCTATCAACTGAGCGTAGCATATGCCATGGGCGGCAGGATTACGGAGGCTTCCGAAGAAGTGCAACACTTGTTCGCCTTTGCACAGTCAACAACCTATACGCCGCTCGCGACGAAACATCTTGCCGTTGCCGTGAGCAAGAGTCAGGTTGAGCAAATCGACAATAGCGTTCAGCGCTCCCTCTCGATGACAGATTTCGCATCATTCTATTGGAACCTCGGCTACTACAGTGCAGCATATTCCCTGCTGAAAGCACAACTCGCCGTAGATTCCACCTATTTCACGGCTTTGCTCTGGGGCTGGGATTACGGAATGCAGCGAGGTGACACTGCACAGGTGAAGGCGTATCTGCGCAACCTCGTCCGAATCGACAGAACCAACCCGGTGGTGCAGCAATTCACCTTGATCGACCAGACCGCAGATTCACTTCGGCGCGACCCTGATCCTGTGCATCGCAGCAGGTTTCATCTCGCCATTGCGCAATCGTTTAAGACCGTCGATCTCCCCGATGAGGCAATCGACGAGGCACAACGATCGCTTCGTGAGAATCCTCGCAATGTCGAAGCCTGGATCTTCCAAGGAAGGCTCTTCGAGGAAAAACATCTTCCCTTTGCCGCCCGCTGGGCTTATGGTCAAGCATTGCTCGTCGACGCGGAACATCCGATTGCGAAGGTGAAGGCTCTCACGAGGAACATCCCCTAGACCATGAGAAACGTCCTTGTCACCGGCGGTACGGGATTCATCGGTTCGAATCTGGCCGCAGCTCTCATGAAGCAGGGCTGCAACGTCCGGATTCTTCGGCGAACCGATTCCGATCTTCGCGCCGTCGGGAGCCTCGAGGTAGAGCATGCGATCGGTGATGTGCGAGACGCGGCCTCAGTGATGGCTGCCATGAAGGGGTGCGATACTGTTTTCCACACCGCAGCAATCGTTTCCTACTGGAAGAAAGAACGGCCTCTCATGTTCGACGTGAACATCCGAGGCACTCGAAACGTGGTCGATTCTTGTCTTGAGCTCGGCATCGAGACACTCGTTCATACAAGCTCTATTGCCGCCATAGGATTCGCTGAGAACGGAACGACTGCCGACGAGACAAACTCGTTCAACTGGGAGCGTTTCGATGTCGGTTATCGGATATCAAAATTCGAAGCGGAGAAAGAAGTGCGCCGAGGAGTTGAACGGGGGCTTCATGCGGTCACGGTCAATCCTTCTGTAGTAATCGGAGAGAGAGACATTCATTTCCATGGCGGACAATTGGTGCGGGATGTCTATCACAGAAAGATTTTCTACTACGTCGCGGGAGGAATGAACATCGTCTACGTCGGTGATGTCGTCCGTGGTCAGATTCTGGCAGCGGAACGCGGTCGCTCAGGCGAGCGATACATTCTCAGCGGAGAGAACCTCACTCACAGAGAAATCATCTCCACCATTGCCCGGGTCGTCGGGGGCATCAAGCCCCTGTTTCAAATGCCACAGGCATGTGTGAGGATGGTGGCTGCAATTTCAGAGGGAATCGCTAACAGGCTGGGACGACGCCCCTGGGTCACGCGGGAACTCCTCGCAGGAAGCCATTTCAACTATCACTTCAGCTGTCGAAAAGCGGAAGTTGAGCTCGGATATACACGAACGCCATTTCCTGAAGCCGTCGAAAAAGCATTTGCTTGGTTCTGCAACAACGGACTATTGTAGCCCTCCCGTCGTCTTTTCAATTCGCGCGAAAATAGAAACTCCGTCTCCCCGAGGTTCTGAGGAGACGGAGTCATGAAAAGACTGCGTCGCGATGCTATTGCACAACGCAAGCGAACGATACTACCCGAGTGGCCAGCCCCGGCGACGTAATAGTAAGTTGCACGATAACTGTTTGTCCAACGCTAGCGCCTCCGTTCGTTGACAAGTCGGAAACGTTGAACGTGAAGAAAGTCACTCCAGGTCCGGGGAATCTCGCATACGAAGCAACTGGCATCAAAAACTGTACAACATCTGAAAGATCGCCAGAGACTCCGAATTTGATCCCAACAACATCCGACGTAAATGTGATGCTCGCGGAAATCGTCGTGCCATCGCAAAGCGGATTGCCGTTCGCATCCGTCACCGTGATGCTGATGGGATTTGAGGTTGAACCCCGCGGAATCGTCACGACCGTCGCCGGAATTCCTGTGACAATGATCGGAGCCTTGTTCCACACGACGAGCACGCTGTCTGTAACAAAGACACCGGCGTTCCCTTCCGTCTGCGCATAAATCCATTGATATCCGAGTCTGCCATAACTCGGATCATACCAAGGAACGGATATGGGTTTCGGATTGACCGTAAAGAGCGTGCCCGTTGCAACCCCCGTTGCATCGGTATAAGACGCCTTTCCATTCGTCGCTCCTGTGGTCCCGGTATTCATCACACCGGCTTGCGATTGGAAGTAGACCGCCGTCCCAGCTTGAACGGGGTTACTGAACCTATCGCCAACTACGGCTGTAAATCCCACCTGATTGAATCCATCGATCCCCGGGAAGACGAACCGGCTTGGAATCAATGTAAAGTGATTCTGATCGGGGAAGCCGGCATGGATCGACACCTTGACAGGTTGAGAGAGAATAACCTTGCCGCTCGGAAGCACTATTCTTGCGATGAGCTGTATGACGCCGGCTTGCGTGCCGCTGACAATCGATACGCGAAGCTTCCCGCTGTCGTCGGTACTGTCTGCCCCCGGAATGACACTCGGCGGTGTGCCCCCCCCAAAATAGCTATTGGGGAAGAATGACATGGTAAACCTGGCAAAGGCGCGCCTGGCTTTGTCAATAGGAAGTCCGAGTGAATCGCGTACCTCATACGTGATCACCGTATTCTCGGTGTTGCCCACGCCGGCGACGTAGAGATCCGAGTTCGTGATTCCAAGAAAAGCGATCTGCGATGGCTCTCGGGCGCTTGCCGGCACAACCGTCGTGACACCAGGCGCGAAGAGCACACCCTGAATACTTCTCACAGTCGTGCCATTCACTGCTATCGTGAACAGCAGCGGGCCACTGGGACCTCCATTCGGCACCGCATCTGACACTCTGAAGGTGTAACGCTGTGTATTCTTGTCCTGACTGTCGCTCGTCGTAACGTTTAAGTCACCAGAAAGAGCCACCCCAGCAGCTCCGAGCCCAGACACCGAGACTGTCACATGATTCCCGCCAGCGATTGGATTGCCATTGATATCACCGACGACATACGGAACATCGACCGATCCTCCATCAAAAACCTTGATTGTGTCATTCGGTCCAGGAAGGCTCGTCACTGAAACTGTGCCTGTTCCCGAGAACAAGAAGGGAAGTGATCTCACAATTGGGTTTCCACTTTCACTGACAGTTGTCACTATGACATGGCCAAAGCCTAGGGTTCCGTCTTGAGGAATCGGATTTCCAGCAGCCATACTGACGCCCGCTTTTCCCGTGGCATCGGTGAAGGCAGTTGCACCAATAATTCCACCCGATGTTGTGAAATAGAGAGCAGTTTGTGGTTGAACTGGATTACCAAATTTGTCTCCCACTAGGACAGTTACACTGCCCACAACAGTCCCCGGGGGCACTCCCCAACCCGGCATGTTGGTCGGACTTAGATATGCAGTGAAGTGAGCATCGTCTGGGAGCCCCGATGATATGGTCATCAGTACCGGAGCTGACTTTATCAATCGTCCATTTACAACAGCTTGCGCAACAATTTGAAGAACGCCGGAGCGCGTTCCTGAATTAAATGTCGTGCTCACTTGTCCATACGCATCTGTAGAGTCCGCAATCGGAAAAACGAACTCACTCCCTCCGAGCCCGCCGGAAGGCATGATGGAGAAAGAGACGAAGGGTCTTCTACGAATTTCGACAGGATTGCCCACAGAATCTAGAGCTACGAACGTGATCTTTGAGGACTCACTCCTCCCTGTCCCTCGCACCGAAACATTTTGAATGGGAGTTCCAACCAAAATTAGACTAGAGGCGTAACCTGAGGTAACCGGCGTCAGAATCGGCGGCACTACCGACGTATCAGCGAGAACGAGACCCGGGAATGTAGCCGACGCGTTGCCATTCTGACTTGTGACGCTAATCTTGAACGTCACGTTGCCGGCAGGTCCCTTGAGAATGTTGTCCGAAACCGTAACCTTGAAGGTCGTCGAGTTCGGATCGTCGGTATCTTCCAGGTTCTTTGAAACATCACCGAAGAGTTTCAGCTGTCCGGCACCAGGGCCATCAACAGTCACAGCAATGGAAGTCCCGACAACCAGCGGGAATCCATTCGGATCCTGAACACGATACGTGAACGACGCGGATCCGCTGTCGGGAATAATGATCGTCGATGCGGGAGTGAGGATTCGGGTTGCACCCGAGAACAGCACCGATGCTGACTTCCGAATCACGGTCCCACTGTCTCCGATCGTCGTCGCAGTCACAACGGCAACAGAGTTTGCCGGTCGAGGATTGCCGGAGATAAGGTCAACCGTCGCAATGCCATCTTTGTCAGTGATCGCATTGGGCTGGATGATACCACCCGTTGTTGAGAACGACACTGCTGTCCCTTGCTGCACAGGATTTCCATCTTTGTCACCCGCGATAACCATGATCTGGGCACGAAGGTTGTCATACACACCGCCCGCGATATTCAAAGGCTTCCGGCTCACGGAGAAATGATCCGCAACCGGCAATCCACCGGAGATCGTGATCTTGACCGGGCTGGATTTGATCGTCACCACCGGCACACCCGGCACAGTGGCAGTTGCGAAGACCTGCAATACACCAGCTTTGGTTCCACTATTCACACGTGTCGACACGCGACCAGTCAGCGCATCCGTCGTGGCCGAAGGCGGAAATACATACTCTCCGCCACCGGGGCCTCCGAGAATGGAAAAATTCACAGCAAGTTTGTTGGAGCCGCCGATGGGGATCCCAAGGGAGTCTCTCACTTCAAACGTCAGAAGCGCCGTCTCATTGGAACCTGTGCCGCGGATGGAAATATTCTCTCCACTCGATGCGATGAGAACGATGTTTGCAGCCTTCCCGGAGGAAATCGGACCCGACGGACTCGAACTGTCAGCCTTCAGCCGCAGGGTAACAGTAGTGTCTACTCCAGGATTCAGCGTGACAAAAGCAGTATCGTTCCCGAAGCCCGAACGGCTTCCCACGATGGTCGTCTTTGTCTGGGCCAGAAGCTGGTACACCATGCTGAACTTGCCATCGCTCTTTGACGTGTCGCGGGCCAGCCCGGCGATATCAAAGATGAGCGCGTTGGCAATCGGAGTGAGGTTGTCATTCCGAATTACGATGCCGCTGACCTTTGTCGGAATCGGCGTAATCTGGCTCTGATCCGGCGCCGACGCATTCGTGCAGCCTGATAGCAACATCAGGACGATGATGATCCCCCACAACAAGATTGTACGGACGTTCATGACGAACTCCCCAAGTACTTAAAGTTATTGCCGTTCAGATTCGATGGACACTATTTTTTTAGTCTCTTTTCGCTGTCTTCCCGGTCTGCTTTCAACTTGTTCTGTAAAATATTCCGTTCCTTCATCAGGTCCTTCATGCGGTCTTCGATCGTAGGAACCATCTCAGCTTTCAGAAGGATGATCAGATCTTTGCGGGTCACTTGCAGCTTGTCGTAGCCAAAAATGTACCGGAGTCCAAAGAACCACCAAGGCAGATCCTTTAGGATCGGAATCCCTGTTCGTTCGATGTCTTCCTCATTTGTGTAAAGACCGCCGACGAATGTCTCTTCTCCATCGAGGAGAATGGCCCGACCCTCGCCTTCGGACTTATTGATCAGCGTGCTCACGGATCCCGGCGATACAGTGCTCCGAGTTGCTTTGTAGGGAAGATCAATGATGGTCGTTGTTCCGTATGTGTAGATCTTGGGCGTGACTTCCAGGATCGTTCCCGTGCTGTAGAACCTGTCAATAATGTTGCCAGAGAAATCCTTTTCCTTGATTGAAAAATCGACACCCACCTGCAATCGCCCTTTATTGCCTGACCTGACCGTCGTCTGCGGTCGCGCGATAACTTCCCCAATTTGTTCGTCTTCAAAAATCTTCAGTGCAGCATCAATATTGACTGTCAGATTCTTCGACGATGGCGAAGCTGTCACGCCGAAAATATTGTTCGAAACATTGTCCGCTCCTGTGAACGTCACTCCGAGATTCAGATCTTTTCCGCGGAAGATATTGAAGTTGAAGCCACTCTCTCTCAATTTGACGGTATTGATCTCGAGAAAAACACAAGAGATTGTCACTTCCCTCGCCTTGGCGACGATCATGCCTGAGTCAATCACCGCTGTCATCCCGCCCGGGGTCGGCACCCCATTCTGCGCAATTTGTCCGACAGGAGATACCTGGAAGTAATCGTCCGACTCCGTGTACCATAGATTGTTTGTTCGGAGAATCAACTCCAGCGCATCTTTCCAGTAGAATGACTGGATTTCGACATTGATCGTTGTCGTCAGTGGCTGAGGATCAATGATCGGCTTCCTGGCGTATTTCTTGCTCAATGCGCTGAGAGCCTCGAGAGCCTGTTTGTAGGGGACGTCGCTCTTGAAGGAAACCAGTTCATCCTGGGAGTAAGAGTCTTTCCCCGTGGCGGCGCGTTTCATTCTCGACAACTCCTGATTCTGACTCGTCGCGAACTCGAGATTCGCGAGAAGGAGCAGGGTGATTGCAATAAACATCGTCGATCGTTTTTTCATAACTCCCTCATTGACGTTTCTTTTTGGCAAACACCATTGTCTTTGTCACCTTCTTTACGATGCCCCCCTCATTCAATGTAAACTCAACTTTGTTGTCCGCAGGGCTGATTCGGCTCACGAAACCCCTCCATACCTTGTCGCCGAGATGCAGCACCATCAGATCGCCGCTATACATGACAATAGCTTTCCCCGGGAGAATGGCCCTTATGTCAAACCCCTTGACATCCATCTCGCCGGGAGGAGCTTCCGATGATATCGCTCCAAGGATAATCGGCTCGAAAGGATCGAACGGGGACTGCGTGAACGTCAGCGATTTCGCAGCGATGGAGGTGTTCAGCTCTTTGATATTCGTGAAGTAGGCATGAAGCTCCATGTTGAAAACGAGATACTTTCTCGTCTCTTTCGTATCAGCGTTGACGGCTTCCTTGTTCTCCATATTGATCCAGGCAATCTTGTAGAGCCGACTTCCGTTCTCAAGGAAATAGACGAATTTGTAAAGACTCTCAAAGACCGATTCGCCATCTGTCAGCTGGTAAACGTTGTATCCGATGGATCCGAAATTCCTCGTTCCTTCAAAAGTCAACGTCCCGATCTTGACATACTCGTTCTCCCCCGTGATCCCTGCTTCGTCGATACCTTTGCTTATGTAGGCATAGGTTTGTGACGTAATATCAAAGGCCGGAATTTCCTTGCTGCGAGAATCATACCGGCGTTTCGTATCGGCAAGCTGGTTCGTAAGCGTCTCTACGGCGTTGACTGTCTGTGGAAAATCCACGAGTTCCTTTTCAATCCTCTGGATCTCTCTCACGGCAGCCTTCAACTGCTTCGGTTGCATATACAACCAGTAGAACATGCCGCCACCCGTGATGATTACAAACACAACGACGAGGACGATCGTATTTCGTATCTTAAAGGACATAGTGTCTTACCGTATTTTGTTGGAAGACCCGACATCACCCTTGTCAATCTGCTCCACGATCAAGTCAAAATCATACACGACTTTGTCCCTGATCACCGTGGTTCGCACTTGTTTCAGAGTTGCCTTTTCAAAGAGACTTGCCAGACGGGAGATCCGAGTACGATAGATCGACTTCCCGCTGATTCTCAACGCGCCCGGAGTCTGCTCGTCGCGATTCATCTTATAGAGCCAAATCGCATTGAGATCCTCGACACTATTCGCGAGATAATGAAGGACTCTGCTCCATCGATCACTTCCGGGTGCAGTACTGTCATAGACAGTGGCTGCCTTCGAATACCGCTCGATATCCGACGTGAGGTCAGCTCGACGCGCTCGTAACTTTTCGAGATCGGCGAGCTCATTCTGTTTCCGACCGAGAAGCTCCTTCTGACGCCTGATCTCCGATGTGCGATTCTGGATCGATGTATAAAAGAAGACAATCGAACCGATGATCATCAGTGCAAGCACCCATCCGTGCCAGGCAAGTTTGAACGCTTTCTGCCCCTCCGTAATGAGGATCGGGCAAAGATTGAGATCATAGAGTCCCTGCTTCTTCGTGTCGAGCGCGCGCCAGGCAGTGGCAAGAGGAATAGCGTATTCCGAGATCGCCTCACCCACTAGACCTTCATAGACACTCAGGTCGAGGTCCGGCGTCTGCAAATACTCAACACTTGCGCTCGAGAACTGCGGTGCCAACGACTCACGCAGGTTGACCTTGTGACTTTCACCGCAAAGGATGATCCGGTCGATTCGGGTGAGGGCAATGTTGTCCTGCTCGAGGAGAATACGGCTGTAGATCGTATTCTCGATGTTCGACGAACCATACCCTTCACTGATGATCGGTGCAAAGTGAAGATAGTTCTTCCCCTGCATGAAGATCAGTCGGCTGAAATCATTGCCAACATAGACCAGCACAGAAACTTCCTCGTCCTGGAGCTCGTAGCAACTGCGCACGAGGCCAATCACGGCTGTATCCGCACTGTCAATTATCTGGATCTTCGGGACCCGGTTGCCGATGAAGGGTTTGATCTCCTCCAAAAGACCGAACAGGTGCATCCCATCTTCCCTTACAACACTGAGGATGCCCCCTTGAGCCGTCGGGATGAAATCAAGGGCGTCGAGGGGCGGCGTCGAAGACCGCATGGAAGAGAGTTCCAGGGCAACATGTTTCTTGAGTTTGGTGCCCTTGAGGCCAGAGTCGCTTTCGAACTCTTGGTACGTGACTGCCGGCTCACTGAGTGCGTACGACAGAGTGTACTTCGAAGACGGGAGATCAGTTAAAACGCTCAGGAGCACAGAGGCATTGTTCTGCCCTTCCTGTTGCTCCATTTCCGTGGGCATCGTTGGCTCAGCAAATGACTCAGCTGTAGCCAGATCCTGCATGTCCGATCCACCCTCCTCAGGACCCCCTTGCTTTTCCTCGAACTTTCGAACCAACGCCACAGTCTTGTAGTCCCGCAGCGTAACCCTGCCGGCTTTCATCGACAGCTGGACAAACTTGAGTTCCAGACCATCGACGAACAACGCAACCGCAGTTTTGCCTTGACCAGGCTGATATGGCATTTCGAGCTATGTCCCTTGTTGTGAGTAGTTCGTTATAGTGGCTTACGGTACGGAAACACACCGGACCCGTCACTCCGACGGATTCACCTGAAGAAGTTGCTGGATTCGGCGTTTGTTGTTCGCATAGTTGATCGCACTTTCCAAGGATATTTTTTTCTGCAAGTACAACCGTCTGAGGTCTTGCTCCATCGTAATCATCCCCTGATCCAGGCCCTCAGAAATCATCTGGTAAATTTCACCGGTGTTGTTGTTCTTGATTGCCGCACGAACCGACGGAATCCCCAGCATCACTTCCTTCGCCAGTACTCGTTTTCCATCGAGACTCGGAACAAGTTTCTGCGACATCACACAACGCAAGGTGTCCGCAAGACGGTTTCGCACTCGCTCCTGCTCCACCGGAGGAGTCTCACCGATGATCCTGTCGATACTCTCCACTGCCGATGCCGTGTGCAGTGTCGAAAACACTTTGTGCCCAGAATCGGTGATTTCCAGCGCGGTCATGATTGTTTCCGGATCGCGCAACTCGCCGATCATAATGATGTCCGGATCCTGACGCAATGCCTGGACAGCTCCATCTTTAAACGAAAGAACGTCTCTCCCCACTTCACGGTGACGGATAATGCAGCGATCCGATTTGTGAACATACTCGATTGGTGATGCAATGATCACGATGTGAGCGTCGACAGCGTGATTGTTCGCATCGATGATGGAATCGAGCGTCGTGCTTTTTCCTGAGCCCGTGATTCCGGTAATGAGACACAATCCTTCTTTGGTTCCGGCGAGGCTGAGGTTTCTCGTGACATTCTGGTGAAGCTCAAGCGCTTTGTACGGGCGGACGTTGTTGTTGATCGCCCGCATGTTGAGACCAAGTTGATCGAGATCGAAGTATGCATCTGCGCGGAAGCGGCGAAACTCTCCGTTCTCAAGATAGAGCATGTGGGAAAAATCGAGATTCCTGTTTTCATACAGGAATGTCCGCTGCCTCTCTCCCAAAACGCTTTGAATCAAATAGTTCATCTCGTCGGGATTGAACTGACCGAGCGTTTTGTCAGGCTTTTTTGAGCCATACACTCTGTACCAAATCAGTCCTGAAGTCCCGTATCCACCCATGTCGATATCAGATGCGTTGATTGTCAGCATCCGCATGAGGAAGTAATTGAGCAATGCTCTGAGTTTCTGCTTATCCGCCTCATCCATGCGGCCGAGAACGTCGCCAATCATCATCTGGCGCTCAAGTCCCGTAACCGTCGTCGGCAACTGGGCAGCAAATTCCTTCAGCAGTCTCCTAGCTTCCGAGACAAACGGGGGTTCTGGCGCCAACATTGACGGTGGTGGATCAGAAGACTGTGACCGAAAGGCCGCCGGGTTTTGAACTGGAGTCGTCATTCTATGCGTTTAGCCTTTTCTGGCTTGATTCACCTTTCGAAATCGCAACGGGATGAATGTGTGGAGCTCCCCTCTTCCTGTGATAATAAGAAACTCCAAACGAAAATGCAACTCTCTTAAAGGGAAATTTTTAGAGTTTCCCTCATATCGTTCTCACGTAGGGACTTCACTCCCTTTGGAACGGACCTCTAAAATTGCGCGAATTTTAGACCCTTGACAGCCCACGGACCGTAAAAAGATATCCACATCCTGTTCCGGCTGTCAGTTCTCCCAATTCTGCTTCAGGTAGCCATTGTATGTAAGACCTTGCAGATGAAAGTGTTGTGACGCAGGACAATCGAGGTGCACCTGATCTCATGATCACCAATCTTGGCAATTTCCGCTCACCGCGGTGTCTCCCAAAAATGAAAAGAGGCACTCATGACATGAGTGCCTCTCAGAATTGATCAGGGGAAAAAATTCGGCTATTCGTCTTCGACGGTTGTGGAAATGATTTCTTCCAGTGTCGTCGTTCCTTCCATCATGCGTTCCATCCCAGAACGTCGCAGGGTCCACATCCCGTCCTTGGCGGCCTGTTCGCGAATGCCGTTTTCGTCGACTTTTTCACCCGCATTCAGGATCATATTCTTGATCTGCTTGGTGAAGAAGAGCGCCTCGTGGATCGCAGCTCGTCCTTTGTAGCCACCGTTGCATTTGTCGCAGCCGACAGCCTTGTAGAATGTGTGAGAACTCAGTTCTTCTTCGGAAAATCCGAACTTCATCAGGTCATTGAAGTCACTGCTGTCAACCGGCTCTTTACATTTCTTGCAGAGCGTCCGAATAAGACGCTGCGCCACGATGATGTTGATTGCATAGGCAATCAGGAAGGGCTCAATACCCATTTTGTACAAACGGGCAACTGCGCTTGGTGCATCGTTCGTGTGAAGCGTCGAGAACACCAGGTGTCCTGTGTTGGCGAGCTTGATCGCAGTCTCTGCGGTTATCTTGTCGCGCATTTCACCGACGAGCACGATATCAGGATCATGGCGCAGGATACCTCTGATGGCCTGTTCGAACCCCATCTTCGGACCGATCTTCAGCTGACGCGCTCCCTTGATGATATATTCCACCGGCTCTTCAATCGTCAGCACATTTACTGTCGGATCGATCACCTGATAGAGTGCCGCAATCAGCGTCGTGGACTTGCCGGATCCTGTAGGACCGGTGAGGATGATGATACCCTGCGGCTTCTGAATCGCCTTGTAGAAGAACGCACGTGCAGGACCCTGAAGACCGAGCTTTTCGAGATCGGTGATGACTTTTCGGTCATCGAGCACACGGATCACGCAGCTCTCGAACTTGGTGCTAAATTCCGTTGTCACGATCGGCATGATCGACACGCGGAAGCGCAACTGATGACCATCGATCACGCGCTGGATGAACCCATCCTGCGTCATCTCACGCTCAAACCGGTCGACGTTCTTTGTTCTGTCCTTGACGACGGCCATGACAGCTTCGGGCATCGTGTTTTCCTGACAATGCCAGACCTGCAGATTTCCGTCAACGCGGAACAGGAAGTTCGTCTTGTGCCCTTCCGCCGGCACGATGTGAACATCGCTTACGTCCCGCCGTACGGCCTCCACCAGACATCCTTCGAACAAATTGACAAGTGCACTCTTGTTGATCTCAGCTTCAAGCACCTCTTCGTCAACAAGGTCCTCGCCCGTGGTCGAGCCATCATCAACCTTCATCTCTCCATCCTGTTGGAGCAGCTTCAGGAACTCATTTTGAGCGGGGACGACTTTTTCCATCAGTCCCTGGAGGTCCTTCAGCCGGACGTAGCAGATCTCGTACTTTTTCACACTGAAGCTGCGAGCAACAACCGGAAGATTCCGGTCTGTTGGATCGGCCGCTACAATGACAAGCTTGTCGGGCTGTCGCTCGTCGTACTTGAACGGGAGCATCTTGGCCTGAACCATCATATCCCTCTGCTGCTCAGGCAATGCATCCACAAGCTTCTTGACGAACGCGATACGGCCATCGTCCGTCTTTTCGTCGGCCAGGTATATTTCGCGAAAGGCGTAGAGATTGGCTACTTCACGGAAGACGGCGTCATGGTCAGCGCCAAATTCCGAAACGAGGATTTGTCCGAGGTTTTTGCGGTTCTTCTTGTTGTCGTCGGAGTCCTTCAGCTTCAGCGACTTCTCAAGGGTTTCAAAATCAATGATCCCCTTTTTCAAGAGAGTATAACCGATTTTATCAGTTATATCTATTTCTGGCATAGATGGACTCTCCTTACGTACAAATGTTCTTCACGCACACATCTTTAATCCAGAATTCAGCCCCGGGCTAATTCAACCCGAAGTAGTACATCAAGTAGTGAATGATCGTGCCCGGCGCCTTCGGACGAATCGTCGCCGTCTCAGACGACACGAGCGTCAAGGCGGTCAGCACCAACATAATGATCATCGAAACGGCGAGTTGGATTGCTTCGATCGCGTTCGCCAGCTTGTAGGTTGTCTCTTTTTCATAGTACTCTGCCAGCTGGATGGCAGTATTTTTCACGGTGCCGGTTTCCGCTCCTGAGTTGAAACGGGAAATGGCCGTCTGCGTGAAGACACCGGTGGCCTGAAACGCTTCGGTCAACCCTTTTCCTTTTTCAAGCATCATGGGTATGGCGATGGTCTTGATCTGATGCTCCATATACTTGTTGCCACACGCTTCTGCCGCCATGCGGATAACATCGATATTCTCACCCGATCCGCTGTACAGCGCGTAGAACACACGGCAGTAGATCTCAATGGCAGTCTTGTGGAGGAGCGGCCCGACGATAGGCACTTTGATGATGGATTTGTCCATCAGGAACCTGCCGCGTTCTGTTGTCATGAACCGGACAAAGAGTCCTATAGGAACGAACACCGCGATCATCAGCGGAACAAAATTCGCCGTGAGCCAGCGACTAAATCCGAGGGTGGCCTTGGTCATCGGCGGCAGATCGATCTTGAACTTCTCAAACATCTCCGCCGTCGCCGGGAAAATGTAGCCGACGTAGAAAAGAACTGCCATGAACAAGATGAAGAGGGTGACCAACGGCATGATAAGCGCACTTTTCAGATTGCGTTTGAACTGTGCATTGCGCTCAAGGAACTTCGCCGTGCTCTCATATATCTCCGTCATGTTACCACTCTTGGAGGCCAGTCCAAGCATGTTCGCGGTAAACTTGCCGAAGACGGGAGCCTGTTTCAGAAAGACCTTTTCGCTGTCCTTCCCCTGCTTGAGTTCACTGTTGATTTCCTTCACCGCATCCTTGAGAGCGGGATTCGTGATATCGTTCATGAGAAGGAGAAGAATCTCATTGAACGGCAACTTTTGCCTCATCAAGTCAGCGCTCATTCGCACGAAGGTGATGATTTCGACTGCCGGTGCTGCGCGCTGCTTGTTCCCAAACATTTTTTTCCGGACATACAATACCCGGTAGCCCATTTTCTCGAGGGCTTGCTTGACTTCGTCTTTTGTGTAAGCCTTCTGCTCCCCATCGATGGGCTTTTCCGTCCCCTTCTGGACCCGATAGAGAAACGAAACGCGCTCAAAGACACCGGTGAGTTTGAACTTCTTCTCAATGGACATCAAAGAAGCTTTTTGCTTGGCGTCTTTCAGATTGTCCGCGCTGATCATGCCTGAAACCGGCCTCCCAGCAACAGTCAATCCTTCAAGCTTATATTCAGCCATCACATCCCCTTACGAGATAGTCTGGTGGAAATCGAGCGACCTGACACCAATTTGCTAAAGATAATACGATATTTCGCTGTCTCTGTCAAGCAATCCGGCCCAATGGGATAGCAGAAGGCTGCAGCGTCACCCGTCCGCGGATGCGCAAAAAAGAACGACATTCGACTTTTGACCCGGTTGTTTCCAAAACTCCGCCGACCAACGAGAGGCTTCCGGACAGATCGCAGATTCGTTGTCCCGATCAGAGACGTTTGGATGATGAACAGAATTCTCACCGAGGATGAGACGACGGCTCTTCAGCCTGTCGAGGAGTATTGCCGAGGCTTCTCGGCATCATGCGGACCATGACAAAGAAGATAGCAAACAGGACGGCAATCAGAATCGTACCGACCAACATCAGTTTCCCGAACGAGAGCCCAGAATACCGCAGAAAAAACGGGGAGATTCTCATTTGATCGTAGTTCGTCAGCGGGGAGTATTTCCAATTGAGGTACAGCAGATCGTTGTTGAAGACATCGATCCCGAAATAACGCTCGCGAAATTTGAGGATCTGGAGAAATGTGAACACCTCAGCCAGGCAGAAATAGAACTGTTCCACAGCAAACAAGAAACCTGCCGCCGAAATCAGCCCAAATGCACGGTTGAATTTCGTTGCCTCATGGTTCTTCAACCAGAACGCCAACGGAATAAGAAAGAAGGGAATTACCATGACAAGGTAACGGGCACCGATGCAAAACCCGGCATGCCAGTCACTTCTCGAAGCGATGAACAAGACTCTGAATGCCACCGCGGCAAAGACGATCCAGAAAAGTTTTTGATCCTCCTTGAAAAAGCTCCTCCAGAGAAAAGAACTCAAGACCAGAACAGGCATGAAGAAGACGATTCCTTTGCCGGCTCCGAAGAGAAGGCCGAACAATCCCTGCAGAGGAAACACGGTCACACCATAACCAAAGATCTCGCCAGAGATCGCACTGATGGTCCGCCCAGTCTCAAAGAAGCTCCCGAAACGATAGAAGTTAAACCATCCAAGAATGAAGACGAGAATGAACACTCCGAAGGAATATACTGCGGCTCGTTCCACTCTCTGCCAGAACCCCGACCTGTGGCTTTCGGACTTCCAGAAGAAATAGAACGCGAAGAACGGGGCATAGAGCACAGCGGTGATATGAGCCGTGATCGCCAGTCCCATCCAGATACCGCTCCAGAACACCGGGGTATATCCCCGAAGGCCTTCTGTCTCGACACTGACATCATCGGATTTCAACAGGTAGAGAAACGAAAAGAGAACCATCAGGGTCGCAAGAGGTTCGCTGAAGAATGTGCCGGAGTAGGGCCAGACATGAGTCGCAAAAGCGTAGATGACTGAGACCAGAAAACTTGATGGAATCGACTTTGTCAGGATCAGGAGTATCTTCCAAAAAACGAAAACTCCAAACGCGCTTACCAGAACATTGTAGATCGCCGAGAGCATCCGCAGGGCGTGAGGTCTCGGGACTTTCGTCGAAACTCCTTGCACATAGTTGTAGAACCCCCCTTCTGTGAAATGGCTGAGGGTGAGCATCGGCGTGAGCGGCACGTACCACCCGGTCTCATTAATCCAATCAGCGACTTTGATGATCGGCGCGATGACGATGGATTCCAGAGGACCGAAGATAGAATAGAGTGCGTGGTTTCGCCCAAAGGCGACACCAAAGGCATGCCACTCTTCAAGGTCATGCTCGAGTGCGAGCGAACCCCGTGTCGCTATCGACTCTCCCATCCGGAACACTACCTCGCTGTCGGACGACCGGATTCCGCCGTAGGACATCAGAGCGAAGAGCGCGACACAGACAGTGAAGAGCACCCGCCCATGAAGCCGAATTTCCTTGCGAACGTCATCGGTCACAGCCGTATTCTTAGGCATCACGTTTGGTCAAGGTCCTTGTGGTGGCACGAGGGCTGATACAGAGCGGAAAGCAAGTCTGGGATCAGACTTCTTACTTCTTTCGTGGGCCCTGCTGGGCTCCCCGCCGGCCCGCCCGTTACATGCAATCGATGGTCGGGCGGGCGGGGAACCAGCGACCAGCAGATTATGAGTCTGCTGCACTAACTCAACAATCGACAATTGGAAACCTGTGGTGAGCGTAGTCGAACCGTCAGAAATCGACAATGATCTGTGGGCCCTGCTGGGCTCGAACCAGCGACCCGCAGATTATGAGTCTGCTGCTCTAACCAACTGAGCTAAGGGCCCGAAAGCAAAAACATTGAACCACTGGTTTGCTGATATGGTGAAAGTGTTGAAAAACTAGCTCAGGTTCAACAGTTTGGTCAACACGAGAATTCAGCAGCTGTGGCGCTTTGATATGAAGATAAAGGTATATCAGTGGAAAAACAACTGAGGTTTGTCAGGTTCAACACAACTACTTCACTCATCGGTATCAACCGCACTTCATCTCTGAAAAGGATTAACTCCCTTTTCGTCCTTTTGGGCTATTACTCCTCAGTGCAATCATCGGTATACTCTATCAGGTTCTGGACAGGTTTTCCGCCGCATCTCAATAACTACAAGGAAAGCAAATGAATCGCATTTTGAAATCCGTTCTTCTCGTCGGCGTATCTTGCCAATTCGGCTATATATTGCTTATTGCGTTGAACGGTTGTAAGGATTCCACCACAAATCCAACGAACCAGACATCTGTTCTGATGGAATCTAGTTTTGAGTCTCAAGGGCAATCTTCACTCTCAGGTTGGCAGGATGGAATGGATGGATACCCGCCCTATAGCGTCCGCAGAACAAAATACTCTTTTGACAGCGAGGTGCCGACCAACGGGGGGCAATGGTCATTGAAAGTATATTACCCAGACTCACTTGACACTGTGTTGCGTCTTGTCAGTAATGCAGCCCAACCAAGTCAATTCAAGAATTACAGATTGACTTACTGGATTAAAGACAAATTCACTCAAAATCACTATGCCATCTATCTAAGCGCGAATATGGGGTCGTACTCTTATGAGTTGCCTTTCAAGTGGCCGCGCACAGCGAACTGGGAGCAAGACACCATAACATACACTTCAGACAGTCGTGTAGTCGACAATTTTGCTCTAGGCATTGGGATGTTTGCTCCGAACTCTAAGAGCGATACGACTCAATATATCTTGCTAGACAATTTCAAACTTGAACAGTTCTAATATCATCTGTGCGCGGTAAGCGGTCGTTCAGCTTTGACTCTTGGCTCTTTAGTCAGATGTTCTTTTCCTTGTTCTTCTCTGCTGTGAGCTGACTTCTCAGGCTCTGTATCGTGTTCTTATCGACACGATTTCCTCAACATTCCCGCCCTCGTTTGACAAATAGACGAGTGACTCGGTAACTTGATTTCAGAGAATTTGTGCCTACGAGTCTGAAGACCTTGTTGGATGTGATGGAGAATCCTCTGGATTCGTGAAGAAGCGATGTAGGAAGTCTTCTTGTTCTTGGAACTTTGCATCTTATTCGGATCAATCTAACTGCAGTTAGGTGGCGCAAACAGGAAATAGCTCTAACAAATATTGCAAACCATTAAGACACAGACTATGAAACAAATAACCCTACTACTAATACTACTATGTTGTTCTTTTACATATGGTCAAGAGAGGTATGTTTCTATTGACCAACAAAAATGCCGCATCAAAGAATTTGGTACCGGGCAAAAGACAGTCATATTTGAAAGTGGAATGTCAGATAGTTTAGAGATTTGGGGATCAATTCCTGATTCAGTTGCAAAGTTTTCTAGGGTCTTCTTATACGACAGGGCTGATATTGGAAAATCTGACACATCAAGACTTGAAAGAACGATTCCTAACATGGTACTAGAGTTAAGAGGCATTTTAAAGAATCAAAACATAAATCCTCCTTACATTTTAGTAGGACATTCACTCGGAGGTTTGATTACTCGTTACTTTGCAAGCACCTATCCTAATGAGGTCAAAGGACTATTGCTGCTTGATCCTGCTCCTGAATCATGTTGGAATAGCATGTCTGATAGAGAGTTGACAGAATATATTAAGGGCGGCACAGAGTGGTACGAAACAAAATTCCCGAAAAACTACCGCAAAGAATGGTATCAGTTTATCCCAAACCTTGTCTATATGAATAGCCTTAAAATCGACAAAAAGTTACCTGTGATTCTTGTGTCTGCAACAGCATGGAAATGGTACAAATATCATGAAGATATATTATTAGGATTTGAAAACTCTAAACACATAGAACTTGAAGGTGACCACCATATATTCATAAATCATCCTGATCTGACCATCAAGTACATCAATGAATTATTCACTTTTTGATTCCCCGCCGTCAGGACTTTCGTCTTCATGTCATCCAAGGATGGGAAATGACTTCAGTCAAATCCTCAACGATCTAGTGACTTGGGCAAATCCGTGATAGGAATGGGACTTACCCGATGAGGAAAAAAGTCGGGCAGCAGTGATTCGATTGACGTGTGGATTTCAGATAGGATTTACAGAATGACAGAGAACTTGATACTTCTGAGTGTTGAAACCGCTGAAGAGGTGAAGGCGAGAAAAGTCTCTCAGTGACAATGCAGAACGGGTTTCATGTGAACGGCCATTCAACAACCTTTGCACAGAGACAACAGTTTTGTGTGAACCTGCGGCGGAAACAATTGACCCGTTTCGATTATGAGTCTGCTGCTCTAACCAACTGCCTGCCCGCCATGCTTCACCTTTTGGCGGGAGCTAAGGGCCCGAACATGTTTAAGCTAAGGAATTTTCGATCGCTGATTTTCGATTTATGACTGAAGAGACGATAACTTCATAGTTCCATATTGGGCGTTCAGCGTTGGACATTCACATAGCCGGCACAAAAACCACTGGTTCGCTCGCTCAAGGTGTTGAAATCGTTCAACAGTTTTCAACAACCTACTCTACAGCACTTTTTCACTCTCTGTGGTGACTGAAAGATACGGGTATGTGAGTAAAAAAACAACTGGCACATCGACAGTTGCTTGTGCTGCTTCTGTCGAGTTGACAATGGATTGGTGACTTGGTAACTTGACAGCGAACTTCGAGCTTGCGCGACTGCCAAACAACGAAGCTAGAGTTGCGTGGTAGCTAGAAGCCATCTCAAAAATACTCACAATAGAGGGATTGTCATTCCCGCTCGTTTTAAGCGGCCAGCCCGCCACGCGGTCTGGCGGGGAATCCAGAACGTGGATTGCATCGGCGATGGGCGAGTATCATGCTCGCTTCTGGACTCCCGATAGAAACATTCGGGAGTGACAGCCGTTTTTGAGATGCGTTCTAGTCATTTCCCATCCGAGGAGACTAACGTGACGGCGAAAGATCGTCTGATGACAGCAATCCATAGGGGAAAGCCAGACCATATGCCGGCGACAGTTCACCAATGGCAGGGATATCATCTGCAAGAATACATGGGCGGCATCAGCGATCTGGAAGCATTTCAACAAGTTGGTCTCGACGCACAGATCCAGTATTTCGAGGAGATGGCGCAATTCTGGCTGGTCGATGCAGACTTCACGAAGTTGAACACGTCGACTTGGAGGGACATCCCAACGGTCGTCAGCAAGAATCCGGATGAGCGCATCATTCATCACGTCATCGAGACTCCTGAAGGAACCCTGTCCTATAAGACCAGAGGTGATCGAAAAACCACCTGGATAACAGAGTACCTCATCAAACACGATGACGATATTCATATCATAGAGAAATACATGCCGGTGCCGAAACTGAATCTCGAACCGATCAGGAAGAAATATGACGAAGTAGGGGATCACGGAATCTTGCGCGGATTTGTCTGGGGTGATCAGGCCGGATGCTGGCAGCATGCGGCGTGCCTGATGGACATCGGCGATCTCATGATTCTGGCCATGGAACGACCGGAATGGGTACATGAATTACTTCACATTCTGCTCGACAAGAAACTACAATTCATCGAATCGATGAAGGGGGCAGCATTCGACCTCATCGAAACCGGCGGCGGCTCGGCTTCGTCAACAGTCATTTCACCCGAGCTGCATAAGGAGTTCTGCCTGTCGTATGATCGAAAAATGCATGAAGCTCTTCACAGCTTGGATTTTCTGATAACGTACCACACATGCGGTGGGACGCATGGAATAGAAGAATATATCGTGCAGAACGGCACAGATGCCTCGGAAACGGTCGCTCCGCCAAGTGTCGGCGGAAACCAGGAGCCATGGGAGCTCAAGAAGAAGATAGGCACGCGTCTGGCGCTCATCGGCGGAGTTGATCAACACAACACGCTGACAACCGGATCCAGAGAGAATATCCGAAAGAATGTCTTTGAACTATTCGAAAAAGTCGGCTCCGATGGAGGGTATGTCTGTTCTGCCTCAGACCATTTCTTTGATACTCCCGTCGAAAACCTTCGAATCTTTGCAGAGGCAGCGAAAGAGTGTGTCTATTAAATCAGATGAACGAGCTGGAGTTTCTTCATTATGCTTTGCTGTGGGGAATTTGGTCCTGACAGGCGTATGGTCGGGTCGGCACTCTCTTGTGCTGCTTCTGTCGAGTTGACAATGACCCGGAGGCCGCGTACCTTGGCGTCACGTTGGGAATAAGTTCCAAGGTTTGTGGATTCCGTAACCACTGAACTTTCTGGAGGGAAAATGAAAAAGGCCGCCATCTTGATTCTTCTGCTCTTGATCTTCTCTGCAATGGCGTTTGCACAACTCGGCATTTCGAAAGGTCTTATCGGCGGGCTCAATATGGCCTCGCTCTCCGGCTCCGACGTCTCAAGCGACGCAAAGAGCCTGACGGGATACGCCGGCGGAGTGTTCCTCGAATTCAACATTCCGGGTCCACTGTCTATCGAGGCAGAGGCCTTGTACAGCATGAAGGGGTCGAAGATCACGGTCAACAACTACACAAACACCTACAACTACACTTACGTCGATATCCCGGTCCTTCTGAAGTACTTTCTGCCCATTCCCGTGGTGCGTCCGTATATCTATGCCGGGCCTTCGTACAGCATTCTCCTCAGCGCGAAGCAAAAAGTTGAGGGTGCCTCCATCACGAACATCGAAGTAGACGTCAAGGACGTCATGACGAAGAGTGACATTGGAGCTGTGGTGGGACTTGGAGTACGCTTCTCTATCCTGAGAGTGGACGCCCGCTACAATTTGGGACTCTCAACCATCGACAAGAGCGGTACGTACAACATGTATAATAGGGTGGCAGAACTTTATGTCGGGATCGAGTTCTGATTCCTACAAGTTCCCGGGATAACCGACGAGGCTGGCAAGTTGGAGGAACCACCGCCAAAGCTCTGCTTCAACAGTTCTACATCCGGCTCATCAAGTCATCGAGCCTTTCGCGTGCCATCTTGTCCTGCGGCTTCAGCACCAGCAGTCTCTGAAGCACCTGGATAGCGGGCCACCGACGTTCCTTCACATCGTATGACTGAGCGAGGATCTCGAGGGCCACGACGTTGTTGGGATCTTCTTCAAGGATGGCAAGAGACAAGTCAATGCTCAGTTCCCGCAGCCCGATCGCCGTATACCCTTTCGCCAAACTCGCCTCATATCCCCGCCGTTCCAACGGCGTCTTTGCCCATTTAATTGAATCCATCAAAGAGAAGATCCTTCGAATGGGCTTTATCATGATGTGACCCGAATCCACCATCTGCGTCCGTGCGAAGTACTGTTTTGCTTTTAGCGTATCCCCGATTTGCAGGGAATAGTACATCCCAAAAATATACGCCGGAGAAAATGTGGAGTCGGCTCGAGTGCAGAGTTCCAGCGTTTGAATTGCACGTTGATGAAATCCCAGATCCCAGTAATTGGCCGACACCTTGTGATAGATCATCGCTTGCTCGTACTTCGAAGGATCGGTAGGAGCATAGAGCAGTTCATTGATGAGCATCTGGTGATACCACGCGTGCTTGATGAAGGGACCTGCCTGCGGTTGATATCTGAATTGGTCAAAAAGCCACAACGCCTCCTTGTATTTCCCTCCGAACTCAAGTGCGATACCCCGAAACAGCGCCATATATCCGGAGCCGCGTGTCACTTCGAGGAGAACCGTGAATGCATTTAACGCCTCCTCCTCCCGGCCGGCCTCGAGTGCCCGAACTCCCTGTTGGAACAGGGCGCGCGCATTCGCTTCACGGACAAGCGTCGAATCGGCAGGCTGAGCCATGGGGGTGAGGTCTGTCGTTCGGACCAGTTGATTGCGACGGTACAGGTGATCGACCTGGATAACCTCCAGGCTCCCGGCCCGATAGACGGAGGTGAATGCGAATTTTTTTGTCTGCAGCATCTGAAATTCAAATTCACGAATGCCGGGATTTGTGACCAGGGCGACGATGTATCCCACGTTGTAGTCGCGCAAAATGCCTTCAAACAGGGTCAGCGAAAGAAGAGGATCCGTGTCGATCATCTTCCTGCCTTTCATCCAGAACGTCAGCTCTTTCCACCGGGCGAGAACCGTCGTCGAAGAAGTTGAATGATCCGCAATCCACCCGCCAACAAGCGCTGCAGGCCGGACAAAGATTTCCGGCGTCCGCTCTTCCGTGATGTACGGCTTCACCGGATCACTAACTTTTCTCAAATACTCCCTGTTGTTTGCAATGTAGTTGTAGATCCACGTGCCGTTGGGTACGGCCAGGAGCACGCAACAGATGACCCACAATCCGACAAGCAACCTGTTTCTCTGATCGGATCCAGAAAACCTTTTTGCCAGATCGTAACCGCCGATAACAGCGTAGTACAGAATGATGACGATGAACGGGACAAGAAACCGCAAGTCGTTGACAGGATACAACAGAACCAACGAGAGGTAGGCGAGTGAAAAGAGAAGGACGAGAAGCGTGGTTTTCATCTCTTTCCACTTGACGATCACACCCCAGCCAAACAATCCGTATTGGAGAAGAACAAGCGGATACTGGAGGTAGTACAGGATTCTGTTCATTCCTGCCAACATCGGGTTGGTGGGGATGACGACCGTAAACAGCCTGACAAGAAATTGAGGAAACAGGATCAATCCTTTTGCGAGGACGGCGTAGACGGTCAGGTTGATGCGCAATCGCGCCATGAATTCCTGATAGAGACTCTGTTCATCTCCGGTGAAAGAATGGCCCAGGAAGATTTTCATGTTCCGCATTGGCGGATTCTCGATGCCGGCGATGTACACCTCATTGCGGAAATGCCAGATCATGTAAAACAGCATCGGGATGGTGAACACCAACAACAACCTGCGAAACTGGCGCGTGACCGTCAGATACGCGACCGCACCCAGCAAGAGTGTGAGGCCCACCTCTCGCAGAAAAATTCCCATGGTCAAGACAACGACAAAATACCAGACCCACTTTTCCTCGTCCGGTCTGTCGGTCATCTTCTCGGCAAGCATAAAGAAGAGGACGACAAAGAGGGTGAAGGGAATATCCGATAAGACGTGGTTCGAAAACAAGATCGTAAGCGGATTAATGGCGAGAAAAAATGCCCCGAGAAGACCGGCAAATCTGCTCGTCCTTCGTGCTGTCCATATATAGAAGAGAACGATGAGGGCAACTCCGGAGAGGATCGTCAGCATCTTCGCGGGAAGAAGGATGTTGCTGAAGAACCAGGCAAGAGGTGCCAGCAACAGCGGATACAGTGGAGCATGGATAACATACCGAGAAGGATCGGGGTTGCTGATGTCTTTGTATCCCTCGAACGCTGACAACGATTTTGCCCAGATCATGTATCTTGGGGAGTCGGGAGTGTAGAGCGTCGTGTCGTTGAGACTGAAGACACCGATCAGAAGAAATCCCAGACAGATCAACCAGAGTCGATAGTCCAGAAGATACTTTGAGAGCGGCAGAGGCAGGGACTGCGAGGAGACAGTCTTTTCTAAAAGATCATTCTGTTGGATTGGATCTTGCACGGCGCTTTCCTTCCCGGGTTCATGTCGTGTCTGAATGTGAGGTGCTAATATACAATTCTCTTCGCAAATCTTCTTGCGTCCGATCACATCCGCAGATCTGCAGAGACCGGTTGCCTCCCCCGGAGCTCGTTTCACACTCACTCGTGTCAGAATCCCTTCAAGCTTGAAGCGATCGCTTCGCGACCGATGGGCTGCCTTGGCAGCGATTTTGGGGGAATCGAAAAAGAGGTTTCGGAGTGTTTGTCTTGGTTAGTTTTTTCTGAAGTGACTTCACGCATCCCCGCGTTGAATCGAAAGACCATAACACACTTTCAAAGGCAAAAGCGATTGCAGTGACCAGCCCGGGAGGCTCAATTTGGGCCTTTTCTCCATGTTTCGAAGAATTCCCATCTTGACTTGGTGCGTTCTTTTGCGTACATTTTTATCAGTGTTACAAGTTGTCCGCAACCCTCTCGCTCACATCAGAGCTTACCTGGCGGCGGCATCACCTCGGGACGAGTATTCTTCCTGACACTTATTTGAAGGAATGTGCGATGGCTAAAACAAAGTACATGATGTACGAATGTGCTTATTGCCGCAAGACGACGAAGATGGAGCTTGTGGGAGAGATGCAGGCAGAAGGAAGCCAGGAACCTGCCCAAAAAGTGTGGTATCGGTGCACTCGGTGCAAACATACGGCCATGGTCGACCGGGGATCCCTCGTTCAATCAAAGAAGGGTGATCAGGCGAAGATCGACCGTGAATCGTGCACGACCTATGCAAGAGACCAGGTGTTTAAGGTCGGACAATCGATCTACCATTCCGAATGGGATGACGTAGGGAAAGTGACCGGCAAGCAAAAGACATCAGACGGGACCCAATCCATTACCGTCTCGTTCGAAAAGCTTGGCGAAAGAAGACTCATTGAGAACTTGCCGCAATCGGCTGAACCTGAAATTGTTGAGAGTGTCCCTGTGCAGGTTTGATCTGCCGGACACCGCTGCTCTAAGGAGGTGATTACTCTGGTCGGAATTATCATTGGAGAGAATGAACCGATCGACCGAGCCATTCGTCGATTTAAGAAAAAGTACGAGCGGTCCGGTATATTGAAAGAGTTCAAGAAACGGACGTTTTTTACAAAACCGTCTGTCAAGAAGCGCATGAAAAAGGTCAAGGCCATCCGCCGTGCTCAACGCACTATGATGGAAGAAGCGATGTAGCCTGATTACTTGAGGTTGTCTCAAAAAGTCGCGAATGTCATTTCGAAGGAGCGAAGCGACTGAGAAATCTGAACAAGAAGATTGATTTCTCCCTTCGGTCGAAATGACAAAGACGCTTTTTGGACGGCCTCAATTGTCCTATGAAAATAAACGTCCCGACGATTTTCGAATCGCCGGGACGTTTCTTTGTACACCTCTTCCTTGCGGCAGAATGAATACCGAGTTGTCACTCCCCTACTTGAGCAGCACCATTCTCCTTGTGATCTGGTGGCCGAGGGATTCCAACGTATAGAAGTACACTCCGCTCGCCAACGATCTTCCGGCATCGTCCGTTCCATGCCAACTCACAACATAACTTCCTGCCGATTCCACTTCATCAACCAGCGAGGTCACTTCCCTTCCGATAACATCAAACACTCGCAGACGAACATGCCCCTGCGAAGTGACGGTATACCGGATCGTCGTAGACGGATTAAAAGGATTCGGGTAATTCGGATCGAGGGCGAATGTCGAGGGCTGTAATTCAAACGGCTCGCCGACTCCGGTGACGGTCCCGAAATGCGCATAGGCACGTACGACATACTTGTAGGCACTGTCACCTGCATTATTCGAAACAAACACGTACCAGTTAAAGGTTGAAGCGCTTGAAGCGTAGGTATAGGAGTGATGGGGTTGTGTGTACGGCTCAGTGCTTTCCAAAAGACCCGGAGCCGTTCCATCTCCCGATCCGAACACAAATCCGACTGCAAAAGCATTGTTGAGATCTACCCCCCACGAGGAGACATCGATCTTACGCCAGTTAGGAAAGGGAACCGGATAGGGAAAAGAGAAAGTAGGGCTCCCCGTGATATTAAGAGTGGTGAGCCGATAGAGACTGCCGAGCGGACTTGGCCTCGAGGCTCCGGTGTACTTCCATATGCCGAATCCTATAGAACCATCACGTCGAAACGCGACTTTGATACTATCAAGGATTGCTCCAGGCACTGCGTCAAACCAGACCACGGCCGTATCGGGAGTAGTCCATGAGAGAAAGCCATCGGGGACGCCGTCTTCGTATGCTATCTCTTGAATAGTCAAAGTCGGTGACTGTCCACTCGAACTGTACGAGAAGGACGCCGTACTCGAACCGAGATTTGTGACAGCGAATATCACCTGATTGTAGGAGGTGCCAAATCCGGGCTCCGAATACTGACTGGAGAGTGAAATGTCCGTCACCTTGTTAACACCCGTGCCTGTGGCAATTCCTTTCACGCTGATCGTTGTAGAGAGGCTCGCGAACGTCGCGCTCAGGTTCTTGCCTCCTTTATAGAGCAGGTAAACCGTCCCCTGAGGTTCGACCGACTGGGATTGTGTTGTGACGTTCGGATCGAGATACGTTTTCACAGGAGTGATTTTTGATGTGATGGGCAAAGTGAAGCCATATCGTGAATCGGCTGACTTGTCATCGATCGCAACAGCGACGGCGAAACTCTTGAGAACATCCTCGAACGCCTTCCCTGTGCCCATCTGGGAGAGCGCACCGTTGTATCCAGCGAGGCCCGTCGAGGTGTTCTGGACGATCTTTTTGGCTATATCGGTACCGAACTGTTCGATGAGGTACCACGTAAACAAACCCGCTCTGGAGTAGTCCTGCAGGATGTTTGTCGTTGTTCCCCAGGAGAGGAACGAAATATTCGTATTTGAATAGTAGTACGAAGGATTTTCAAACGTGTACCCGCACACAGCCATCGCCGCCTCCGAGAGCCCCTCGTTGACGAAGGCTATCTCACTTGGATCGTAGTTGTAGTGAATCATGTGCTGAAATTCGTGCGCAGTAGTCGCACACGCGTTGGTGACTCCCGAGGCCGTCTTGAGATTGGCGGGGTTGCCGTCGACGTAATATATCTCAGCATGGTTTGAATGCCGGTTAGATCCCACGCTTTGCGCCTGAGCCTCCGTGTACTCATTCAGCCCGTAAAAATAACCCGCCGAGTACGAGCCCGAGCCACTGTATCCATCTTTGATGTCAAGAATAAGGATAATAATGCGGGGATCGCCGTCTACATCGGGGGGACTTCCAAACGTCTGAGTATCGAGCGGGTAAATTCCTTTCGTGGAATCGGCGGGTGTACTGGTATCAAACGCCTTCTGCATCGCACTAACCGCATTCTGATCGACGCGACCGTTGTTCCAAAGGGAGTCTTCAACGAAAATATAGCAGTTGATCCCGATGGCCCTACACGTGGAGGGAACCTGATATTCGTACAAGGTGGATGTCGCTTGATTGGTTGCCCACCAGGCGAACTTCTGGCCGACTGTGAAATTCCAGGGGCCGGTGGCCTTCTGCAACTGTTGTGGATGCGATCGTGCGTACGCTTCCAATACAGGCCGCATTCGCTCCCAATCGGCGTTCAGTCTGGGCGATCCGGCGACCGGGTAACTTTGCTCCGCCTGGGAAATCGAGTTCTGTTGATCGATCGCTGTCGGCTTGTAAGCTGTTTGGGATGGCGCCAACGTCCAGAATCCAAACACCAACATACATGCAAAAAGTCGCTTCACGAGATGTTCTCCCCTGATAAATTATTGAACTATCGTAAACTCATGTAGACGAACGTAGTCTCCGGTCTCGTTCCTGACGATCGTACCGAAGATCCGAACAACTCTCCCCTGCAACGTTCGTAATTGTCTCGATCGAGTTGTATCCGCCAGAATAAAGATACTGCGTCTTCCCTGCTCCAATGCGAGAGCAAGTCTCGTAAACGGTTCGTTGCCAACCACATGCACAGAACCTACGAGTGTATCGACGAGCCCGGATCCGTTCCCAAGTGCCCCGCGATCGCCGGGCGCTTCCGCTTGCAGAGTCGCACCATCCATCCTTCTTGAAGAACCCGAACTCGAATCGCGGAGTTCCTGCGTCCGGGCAAGGGTGTCACGACCGCTCGTTTCGGGGGTCTGGTGTCGAGGATTCTTCGCGCAGGAAGGCAAGATGACGAGCAAGAGGATGCAAAAAGAAAAGGCCCCCCACCCTGTCAGAGACGGCAGTCGAAACGATTTCATTCCCTTACTCCCCTCAGGAACTCGCATTTTGAAACTGGACACTCACATGTTCGATGAAGGCGCCGACCCAGTCACTTACCGCCGACCCTCTTCTTCTGCATCGCGATGTATTGCTCAAATGTCTCGTAGTCCGTCGAGCGATGTGCGTGGACAATCTTCCACCCTGTTTCGCGTCGCTCGAGAACAAACGTCGTGGGCAGATATTCCTCAAGTGGTGCGCCGTCGACTTTTGTGTTTTGCCGGAGGATGAAAAAGGCATATGCCCCATCTCCATATGTTTTCACCTGGAGGCCCTCGATATGAGCGCTGTACTCCTTCACATGTGCCGCGGCATTTCGCAGTCGGGCCTTCGTCGAATCGATCGGCTCCGTCCAACCCCAGGAGGTGACGTAGTGGATCCCCTTGTCGTAGTACGCATCAATCAGGCTGTCGGAGTTGATGCCCCCTCCGTTGTACACGTGCGCGAAGCCCGCGTACAAGGACGATATCATCTCCTGAATTTGTGCCTCGCTTTGAGCCGAGGCGCGTGCCTGGTCATCCATCTCGTTCTTGCCGCAGGAGATCAAGAGGAATGCGCAAAGCAACAATGGGAATTTCACGTGACCCCCTTTTGATGGTTGTTCGCGTCGACCAGCCCGCAGGAGCTCATCATGCCGCGCAAAACCGAGCTGACGGCAAGGAGATTACTGCTGACGATCATACTGAATCTGGTGAATCCGCCCGGGCACGAGCACCGAGTACTCTCTCAAGTGTTGTGCCAATGAGACCGCTTCGACAGTGTCGAGTGCAAAGAATCCGATTCTCCGATCTCCGAACACTACGTTGCGTGGGATTTCCCATTCACCGACAGGAATCCAGTCGAGCGGAATCCGAGGAGCAACCTCCGGCCACTGGACCTGAAGGACGGCTATCTTTGCATGATCTCTTGTCGCCCATTGCGACACATCGGAACTGACGTATCCGTTCTTCTTCTGGCGGAACCGGAGCGGCTCTACATTTCCAATTCCATACATGTCGAGAATGCGTGCGTTTGTGAAGAATGCCACTGCGCCAAGATCGTTGACGATGATGGTCTGACGACTGTAGTATGTAGAAAGGAACTTCGCCGGGATGATGTGCTCAAAGTACCGATCATTCTGTGCTTTCGTTGACTCCCTGAAAGCGTCGAAGGCTCTGACTGTGAGCATGCGCACCGGAAAGAAGGCGAACAGCGCGATCACCGCCAGGAGCACAGCCACCCGTTCCGGCGATGTGATCATTTGCTTCCAGTCCTCGAAGACGTCCAGAAGCGACAGAGCGACAGCGATGACACCCAAGGCCACAAGATAGGCTTCATACCGAAAGAACCAACCCACATCAGAGAACTGTAGATGGAGGAATGTGACACTAAGAAAAACAAACACTATGATCTGGTTCCGATTCCACAGACCTGCCCCCCGTTTGAAACCCACCGCAAGCAGGACAAGCGAAGTGAGAGAGAGGTACAGGACGGGCAGAGGTGAACGGAAGAAATTCGGAATAGTCCAATCGAAGAAGTTCACGAATGCGACGATCGATGTCATCCGCGGAAAACGACCTTTCAACAAAATCGAATTCGGCAACCAGGACCAGCCGTGAGAGACGGAGATCAGAGCATACAGAACGATAGGAACCAGAGAAAGAAGACCAATGCGGAAGGCGGGCCCCCATCGTCTCCGCAACGCCAGCAGACAACAGATAACGAAAACAACAAAAAGGCCTTCATACCGAACAGAGGTCATCAGGGGTGCCAGAACGTACAAGGCTCTGGGTGCATGGACCTTCTCCTCGCTTTCCTTCGCGAGATATTCCGCCGAGAGGTACACGAACAGGATCGTGAAGACAATCTGAAGCACGTGCTCCATTCCGCTCACGATCAGGGTTGTGAGCGGAGTCGCAAAGATAATAACGATCAGCGTCAGGAAAACATATGCGGATGGGGGGCGATCCCGAACCAGGATTCTGTACACGACAAAAAGGAGAGCTGCCGCAAAGACAATATTGAGGAAATAAGGGGCCAGCTCGCCGACTCCGACGATGACATAGACAGAAGAGAGCAGAAGCACCCACAACATAGAAGAAGATGATGATGAGAACTGCTCGGGTGAGACACCCCACACGCCGTGCTGGGCAAAGTTCTTTGCCATAGCCATGTGGATGTACGCGTCGTCGAGGGCATACACGAAGCGACCGCCGTTCTCGGCAAGCGAAATCCTGAGGAGCCCCCCCATCGTGGCAAGAAGGACGACCATGGCGAGGACCAATGGCCAGTGAGAACGGAACCATCGACTCATAAGTATCGCGAACCAGAGGTTGATCTGTGATTATCAAATGAAGATCAAATCCCGAACTGACCTTCTCGCTCACAAAATACGTCACTCGCACCATCATTTCAAGCGATTTATCCAATCGGTGGGAGAAACCTGACGAGAGAGATGGCTGCTGGAGAGACGAACAGTCCTCGAACTGTGATCGACACTCCCTCCCCCCGACTCTCCGACATACTGAGCGACCTATGTCTTGGATATCCGTCAGCGAAGAACGGGATGCTCGTTGACGATCAGAAAATCCGGGAAATTGACGACATCACCACTGGAAATTGTAGAATCTACAGCAGCTGGCTGCAGCCTCACGACGGGTGGCTGATAAGCTTGATTTTCCGGTGCGACTATCACTGGGAGAGGCGTTGGTTTTGCGTGTCGCGTCGCGGGAGAGAGAGGAATTGGGTTAAAAAAATCTGGCACGGGGATGGAAGCATCTCTGGTGCACCGTCATCGAGCAAATCTCTGCTCAGGAGGCTACAGATGCAGTCTTCACGAGACTCTCGTTCTTTTCAGTCCCGTTTTCTCGAACAACACGCTGGCGAGACATCGCCGACGACGCTGCCGTGGTCAGAACTTGGTCAACTCGGTTTGAAGCCGGTGAGACAAAGTCGCTCAGTCGTGGATCTCGTCGCACCAACTCCCGGATTTCTCGTCTACATCGAATCGTCAAAGTTGTCCAATGAAGTCAGCGAAACTGAACCGGTGGTCTTCTCTGCCATAGATGCGAGCACGCACCTTCAGATCGCCCGACTCTACGTGACGGCATCATTTGCCTCTGCGATTGATTTTGTTGAGTTCACGATGTCCAGGTTTCCATTTCCGATCCTGCAAATCAGGACTGCGGACGAAGCTCCTTTTTACGTGAACTCGAGTCTCCCGACACACCAGCGGTTTTCAGAATTCCTTCAAGCTCGCATGATGCATCATTCTGTGATGAGCCGTCCATTGAACGATGAGCTCTATCCGCAATTGTCGAAATTTACATTCTCCAGGATGGCGTCAGGATCGCTGAACGGGATTTCGAGCGGCGAGCTCATGGAAGGGCTGGCCTCGTATCTCTTGATTCACAATAACTACAGGGAACTCCCGGCTCTTCAGGGGCGCACGCCACTGCAGAAGTTGCACTCCTTCGATCGGTTCAAGCAGCTATACTCTTTCGATCCATTCACGTACGTTTTCAATCGGGGCTGACCTCGGTTCAGCCTTCGGAACGGACATGGGCCCGGGAATAGAACACCGGGACTTCCGTGTCCAATAATCGGATACTCTCGTTCACATTCTCCCCAGACAGTCCCTTCGATCATTTCAGTTCATTTGGCTTCGTCAATCGAGTAGCCATCCTCCACCGCCGGTCTCCACAAATCTTCCCGTCGCCAAACTGATTGTAGCGCAAAGGCTGGAAAAATGTCCCACGCAATGGAATTTCCAATTGCAGATGCGCGCCGAAATTGGTATATTGAGGTAGTTTCGCTGATCGTCTTGCTCCCAACATCTTTGCCATTCTCTTCGGCGGGGTAGCTCCCGCCTGCGTCCTGAGAAACGGACTTCAGCGGGCAGGCAGCTGGTGAGGGTGTCGGAATTGCGCTGCAGTTCAATCAGTCCCGCCACAAAACGGCGGTTCCGCTCTTTGAATCCCGCCATTGATCGGAATCCAAGAAGCGGGAGACGCACAAAACGCGCAATCAGCCCCGCCCAACAGCGGCGGGGTGCACAAAATGCAAAATCATAAATCGAAGGTTGCTTTGGCGGGGTAGCTCAGCTGGTTAGAGCGTCGGAATCATAATCCGTAGGTCGTGGGTTCGAGTCCCTCCCCCGCTACAAGACTCAGCGAGCAGGTTCGCTGTAAGGTCATCACAAGAATTCTTGGTCCTGATCGATGAGGGTCAAGAATTCTTTGCTTAGAGACGATCGTGCATCCAAGCCACCATTCTCTGGAAAATCGGTTCGCCCATCAGATCAAGATTTCCGGGCTTGTAGCGCCAGGCAGTGTGATCGTTCTGGCGGTCAGCGGCGGAGTCGACTCCATGGTACTGTTGCATCTTTTCGCCGCGCTCCGCGCCGAATGGAACTTCCGCCTCACACTCGCTCACATCAACCACACACTGCGAGGCGATGAATCGGACGGAGACGAAGAATTCGTTCGACGGGCAGCTGAGGTTTTCCAGATTCCATTCTTCTGCAAACGCGTCGATACTCTGGCGCATGCAGCGGAAACCCATCTTTCGAAGCAGGAAGCCGCTCGGAACCTGCGGTACGAGTATTTCGAAGAAGTCCGACAGCAAGTGAAGGCGGACTGCGTGGCCACAGCCCATCAGGCGGACGACAATGCTGAAACGGTCCTGATGAACGCACTTCGAGGATCCGGCATTCGGGGACTTTCGGGAATTCCTTTACGGCGCGAACCCGGAAATATTATTCGGCCGCTCCTCTTCGCCCGGAGAAAAGATATCGAACAGTACGCGAGCGATCGTGCGATCAGTTTCAGAGTCGATTCCTCCAACGAATCCACCAAATACCGGCGCAATTACGTTCGTCAGACTGTCATCCCGTTGTTGGAATCCTCAAGCGAAACCGATGTTATTGCATCGCTCAACAGTCTTTCTCAACTCATGCGTCAGCTTGATACGATGGTCTCAGCGGAAGTTCAGACGTCGCTGAATGAATCGATTTTCACCACACGCGATGGCGAATGTTCTCTCACCATCGTGATGCTTCGATCGAAGCCTCACTATCTCCAGGAGGGAATCGTTCTCGAGGTACTCCGCAAGATCGGAGCCGAGGTCGAGTCGGATAAAGTCCATCGGGTGCTCGGACTCTGTGACCTCGAGACGGGAAGCCTCGTGCAACTTTCGAAATCGCTTCACGTTTACCGCGACAGAGATCAGCTCAGATTCGTGCGTCCTGGCGAGGCAATCGACCTCCATCGGGCGGTCTCCCCGGGCGACTCGTTCACATTCGGTGATTTCTTGTTCTCGCTCAGCCTTCCGATGCCCCGCCCGAGCTCTTTCGGCTCAGGTCGAAGGGTTGAGTTTGTCGATGCCGAAAAACTGGGCAACCATCTCCTGCTCCGTTTCTGGCAGGACGGAGACTGGTTTATCCCCCTTGGCATGAACACCAGGAAAAAGGTGAGCGATTTCTTTGTTGACGAAAAGATTCCGCTCGTGCAGAAACGGAGCGTCCCCATCCTGGAATCTGATGGGTCCGTCGTCTGGATCTGCGGCAGGCGCCTGGATGATCGTTTCAAGATCACGGCCGAGACCAAAAACGTTGTCAGGCTTGAATTCAATTCCACATCCTTTCACCACTAGCAGACGGCTGGAGAGAATGACAAACGAGATCACCATCAACAACGACCGGTTTACGCTCTATCTCTCGGAAGAACAGATCCAGAAAAGGGTCAAGGAACTCGCGGCACGTATCAACGAAGACTACCGGGGGAAAGTGCCGATTTTCATAGGCATTTTGAATGGGTCGTTCATCTTCTTCTCCGACCTGGTGCGGGAAATCTCGCTGGATTGCGAGGTCGACTTCCTCAAGCTCTCAAGCTACGGGGATGCAAAGATTTCATCAGGACAGGTGACTCTTCTCAAGGATTTGAACTGTCAGGTGGAAGGAAGGGATATCGTCGTCGTTGAGGATATCATCGACTCCGGGCTTTCCATTGACTTCATGAAAAAACTTGTCATGAGAGAGAACCCGGCATCGTTCCGCGTTGTTACTCTATTGTTGAAGAAGTCCGTGGCAAAGGTCAATTTTCCCATCGATTACGTCGGTTTCGAAATTCCGCCGGAATTCGTCATTGGGTACGGGTTGGACTATGCCCAAAAAGTTCGTAACTTGAAGAGTATTTACAGACTCGCCCCAACAGAAAAATAGCATCAAACTATCCTGAGCGGCGAGGTTGAAGGAGTGAAGTCTCTATGAATGAACAATGGTTTGCAGACGATTCATCTGATGATAAACAGAAGGATGGCGGCAAGATTCGGCGCACGCAGCCTCCCCCTCCGCGAGCCCCCAAAAAGGGCCCCAAACAGTATCGCGATGACGAATTCAACTGGAACAAAGTCGGACGGATGATCGCCGGCTGGCTCGGTATTTTGCTGGCCGTCTATCTTATCATGCTCGCGTTCAAACAGACCGAAGAGACCGAGTATGAGATCAATTACACCTCCTACCAGAGTTTGCTCAACGACGGCAAGTTTGCAGAGGCGGTGATCAAGAAGTCGGATTTCAACAACTACGATTTTCACGCGAAGCTCAAAGCTCCTACGGACATTGTCACCAGCAACGAGAAGCCTCAAAAAGGGGCAACGCGGGTCTGGTTGACGCTTCCTTATTCCGCTATCAACGAAGAAGTAATCACGACATGGACGGGAAAAGGTCTGAAGTTCAATGTCGTGAAGGAAGACAGTACCTGGACAAGCCTGCTCATTTCGACGCTGCCCTGGATCCTTCTTATCGGCATCTGGATGATCATTTTCCGCCGCATGCAAGCCGGCGCAGGGGGGACAAAGGGTCTATTCAGCTTTGGCAAGAGTCGCGCGAAACTCCTGACCGAGGGGATGACGAAAGTGACCTTCCAGGACGTCGCAGGCGCTGACGAAGCGAAAATGGAGCTTCAGGAAATCATCGAGTTTCTCAAAGAGCCAACAAAATTCCAAAGACTTGGCGGCAAGATTCCGAGAGGCGTGTTGCTCCTCGGTCCTCCGGGAACAGGGAAAACTCTCCTCGCCCGAGCCGTCGCCGGAGAAGCGGGCGTTCCGTTCTTCTCCATCAGCGGTGCAGACTTCGTGGAAATGTTTGTTGGTGTCGGCGCCTCACGCGTACGCGATCTTTTCGAACAAGGGAAGAAGAGCGCGCCATGCATTATCTTCATCGACGAAATTGACGCCGTTGGCCGTCATCGTGGCGCAGGCATCGGCGGCGGACATGACGAACGTGAGCAAACGCTGAATCAACTCCTCGTGGAAATGGATGGCTTCGAGCAAAACAGCGGTGTCATCATTATTGCTGCGACGAACCGTCCCGACGTGCTGGACCCAGCGTTGCTCAGACCAGGTCGATTTGATCGCCAAGTGGTTGTGGATAGACCCGACGTCAAGGGGCGCGAAGGAATATTTAGAGTCCACACGAAGAACATCCCTCTCGCCGACGATGTGAAACTCGAAATCCTCGCCAAAGGCTCACCCGGACTTTCCGGCGCCGATATCGCCAACCTTGTGAACGAGGCGGCTCTTCTCGCAGCCCGTCAAAGCTGCAAGGTCGTGTCAATGGTTCATTTCGAGGCAGCGAAAGACAAGGTCATGATGGGGATGGAACGAAAGAGCCTTATCATTTCCGATCGGGAGAAGCGTGTGACTGCATATCACGAAGCGGGACACGTTCTCGTTTCCAAGCATCTTCCTGAGGCTGATCCCGTTCACAAGGTGACCATTATCCCGCGAGGACGTGCATTGGGTGTCACGACCTATCTCCCCATCGACGAGAAGCATACATATTCGAAAGATTATCTTGACGCGATGATCACTTATGCGCTCGGCGGCCGAGCCGCTGAGAGACTCATTTTCAACCAGCTCACGACCGGGGCAGGTAATGACATCGAGCGCGCGACAGAGATTGCTCGCAAGATGGTTTGCGAGTGGGGCATGAGTGAAAAGCTTGGACCACTTGCCTATGGAGCCAAAGAAGAAGAGATATTTCTAGGCCGAGAGATCACGCGCTCGCGCAACTTCAGCGAGAACACCGCCATCGCGATCGATCTGGAAGTGAAGAAGATCATAACGTCCGCGATGAAGCGCTCGGAGAAAATTCTTCGCGAGGACATCGAAACGCTCCACCGTTTGTCCAACGCGTTGCTCGAACGGGAAATTCTGGACTCTGACGAAATCGACAAGCTCATTCGCGGTGAGGAACTCCCGCCGGTCGATCCTCGACGGAACGGTGAACCCGAAAAAGTTGATCAGAACACTCCTCCGACTGCTCCACCAACGCCTGAGGTCGTGTCCGAGACCGGCAAACCGAAGAAAGCAGTATGAGTGAATTGCCTATAGACTCGCATGAGGCTCGGACTCGCACCACCAGCGAGTCCGAGCACCTTCAGTCAACGGCCACGATCGACTACAAGTCGGAATTCATCCGCAAGTCGATTCATCTTTGTTCGCTTTCCATCCCCACCATTTACTTCTTCATTTCGAAGCAACTTGCCCTCGAGATTCTCGTTCCGTTGTTCCTTGCGTTTCTCGTTGTCGATTTAGCCCGGTTCTATCACAAACCAGTCCAGTCCTGGTTCTATCGATGGTTTGGATGGCTTCTTCGGAAGCACGAAACGGATCAAAGCACAAAACGCTTGACGGGTGCCACAAATATCCTCTTTTCCGCGATTGTTTGCATCATTCTCTTCCCCAAGATCATCACTATCAACGCCTTTGCCATACTGATCATTTCCGACATCACATCCGCTCTTTTTGGTCGGCGATTTGGGAAGAGGAAATTCTTTCAGAAGTCCCTTGAAGGAGCGATGGCGTTCTTTGTATCGGCAACGGTTGTTGTGTTCCTTGCTCCGAAGGTGCAGGGGCTCGCGATGGAATACGTGATTGGGATTATTGCTGCGGCGGTGGGTGCGGTGGTCGAAGCTGCGTCGACGACCATTGACGATAATATCAGTGTTCCGCTGGCAATCGGTACTCTCATGTGGGCTCTTTACGCTTTGCTCCTCCCGTCTCTGAATCTTTATCTTCTTGTCTAGAGGTCTCTCCACACACTGGTAAGCTGGATTTCTTCCGCTGTTGCCGCTGTAGCTCATCCAAAGCTCCGCTTCAAAAAGGAAGAAGTCCGTATTCTGCACTCGACGGCGATGCAAGAATCCGGACTTCTGAAATATGCAACAATCTTCTCATTCCCGTTTCCCATTCTGCATGGGTAGGGAGAAATGATCAGCAACACCCTCCGCCTGGCAGGCTTCTCTCCTTCTCGGTGGCAAAACTCAATTCCTGATCATGAAAATCCTTCTTCTGTACCAGAACGGCGTACCAGCGCCTGAATGACTCAATCATAATGACAATCGCACACAGCATGATGATCACGGTCAGGATACTATTGACGTACCCCTGTGTTGCCGTCTCGGGTTTATCAATCAGCGGCAGGTAGTTCTCCACCACGTTTTCGTATCCTGCGACCAGCGTCGTGATCGAGACAAAGAACATGGGAATCATCGTTACCCAAACGTAGCGCACTTTCCCCGCATTGATGATCGCAGACGTCGCAACTGCCAGAGCAACTCCGGCCAGCAATTGATTCGCCGTTCCGAACATCGGCCAGATCGTGCCGATGCTTCCCGCCCAGATGAAATACGCCCAGGCAAACACCACAACCGCAGTCGAAAGGTACGCACCCGGCAGCCAATTCGTTTCCTCGAAAGGCTTCCATACTCTTCCGACAAATTCCTGCACGAGAAACCTCGCGATCCTTGTCCCCGCGTCGATCGTCGTGAGGATAAAGAGGGCCTCAAACATGATGGCAAAGTGGTACCAGAACCCCATCAAACCCCGCATCCCGGGGACAGCGGAAAAGATCTGAGCAAAGCCGACAGCGAGAGAAACAGCACCTCCCGGACGTCCGGCGACGATTTCTCCGACCTCTGCCTGTAATTCATTCAGATTAACAGTAGAGAGACCGAGCGCCTGAAATTTTGCCGGCGAAAGATTGATCGCATAGTAGTCACCGGGAAACAGCGAACATGCAGCGATCAGTGCAACGACTCCAACTAACCCTTCCAGCAACATGGAACCGTAGCCGATCATTCTCGCGTCAGTTTCCTTGTTCAGCATCTTGGGAGTTGTCCCCGATGACACAAGCGAATGAAATCCAGAAATGGCGCCGCAGGCGATGGTGATGAACATGAAGGGGTACACCTTCCCTGGAATGATTGGGCCGCCTCCATGGACATATTGCGTGATGGCTTCCATTTTGAGATTCGGCGCAACGATGAACACCCCAATAATAAGGGCAGCCACAGTCCCAAGCTTCATGTATGAGCTGAGATAGTCTCGGGGAGCCAGCAGCAACCACACGGGGAGGACTGAGGCGACGAAACCGTAGATGGCCATCGAAATGATGATTCCGTCGCGCGACAAGGTGAAATACGGAGCGAGAAAAGAACCGGGAATCATGCTTCCGAAAATCACACTGGCAACAACGCCAACGACGCCGATGACGCTCGCTTCCGCTATCTTGCCCGGCCGGATCTTGTTCATCCACAATCCGACAAAGAGGGCTATCGGGATCGTCATGGCAATGGTGAATGTGCCCCAGGAACTTTCGCGAAGTGCGTTGACCACGGCAAGACCCAATCCCGACAACGCAATAATCACGATGATCAGAATAGCGATCGATCCGATGACTCCTGCGAGCGGACTGACCTCGAACCGCGCGATGTTTGCGAGGGACCTCCCCTTTCTTCTGATCGAAGCTCCGAGAACGACAAAATCATGAACAGCGCCTGCAAAGACGACGCCAATGACAAGCCAGAGAAACCCCGGGAGATAGCCAAACTGCGCTGCAAGGACGGGTCCGATAAGAGGTCCGGCGCCAGCGATGGCGGCAAAATGATGGCCAAACAATACCCACTTGTTCGTAGGATGAAAATTGTGGCCGTCGTTGAATTCATGAGCCGGAGTGATACGGGAATCATCGAGGGCTATGACTTTTGCTGCAATGAAGGCGCTGTAATAGCGATACGCGATCACCATCACACAAATGGCAATAAGAAGGAGATAGAGAGCATTCATGTTTATTTTCCGAAGAACAGACTTAATGAGGCGAGCTTAATTCACAAATCAATAATGAACCAATTACCCATTCACTGATTAGATCTGTTTCGAGGATAAGCGATTTTTGAGAGACATTCAACAGAAGAGCGACCATTGTCTCTTATCAGACTTGAGAAGAATCGACGAGGGTGATAGCGGCCGCTTGCATCTCCTCGAGAGCTTGTTGTCCGTCATCCGGTTTCACATTCACAGCAGACACGGCATCAGTCACAACGAATGTTCTGAATCCCTTCTTCGCGGCATCCATTGCGGAGGCTTTGACGCAGTAATCGGTTGCCAGACCAGTGACATAAAGTTCTGTGACTCCTTTCGACTTCAGATACTCATTCATATCCAGGTTCGTGGCTTCGAAGGCAGAGTATCCATCGTCCTTATCCCCTGTCCCCTTCAGAAACACTTGCTGGATTTTTTCCGTACGCAGTTCAGGATGGAACTCGGCACCTTGGCTGTTTTGCACACAGTGTGGAGGCCAATGCTGAAAATGAACCGACGTACGCGGGTGCCAGTCCTTGGATGCGACGACAATGGTGAACTTATCGATAAGCCGATTGATCACAGGCACCACGTGGTCCCCTTCCGGAGCAGCGAGGATTCCGCCGGGGCAAAAATCATTCTGAACATCGATAATCAATAATCCCTTCATGCCTTGTTCCACCTTCATGCATTCCGCTTTTGAAATCCCTCAACGAGTCTCGCCCGGAGGTTCAACAGTTCCTGCGAAATTCCCACCTTGTAGATGTGCGGGAATTCAAATCGTTTGTGCTCCGGGGCGAGGTGCGTCAGACGTTCCTGAGCATAGGCCGCACTTTCGCGTGGAGTGCTCTTGATTGCGGCAACCCCTCGCACCATAACTGTCTGCATGAGAACCTCGGAGGGGCAATGCCTCAGGGAACTCCGCTGTTCAGGAAAGAATGGGTGAATCAGGTTCTCCGGGGCGGGCTCACCTTCTAACGTCACAGCATCTCCACAGAACGTGCCATCACCATTGACGTACCGATAGATGCTTTTCACGCCCGGCAGGGTCAACTTGGTATAGTTCTCCGAGAATTTCAGCCTGGGCTCGTTATCGCACATGCTCAGCTTATAGACTCCGTCCAACGCCGCCGCGGGCTGACCGGTGATGAGTCGGGTGCCGACCCCGAACAAGTCGATTGGAGACTCCTGATCTTCCAGCAAGCTTCGAATGACGTATTCATCCAGCTGGTTGGAAACGGCTATTTTCACATACGAAAGACCCGCTTGATCCAGCATTTGCCTCGCGCGTTTGCTGAGGTACGCCAGATCACCGCTGTCCAGCCTGACTGCTCTGAGGCGATGCCCTTTGCGTTCCAATTCCTGACCGACGGTTATGGCATTCGGAAGGCCACTTCGCAGCGTGTTGTAGGTATCGACGAGGAGGACGCAATTGTCAGGATAGATTTCGGCGTATGCCCGAAATGCCGTGAGTTCATCGCCGAAACTCTGTACCCAGGAATGCGCCTGAGTCCCCGAGACCTCGAAACCATTATGATACGCTGCGTAGACGTTGGACGTCGCATCAATTCCGCCAATGATAGCAGCCTTTGTCGCGTGAATTCCACCTAGCCCCTGCGCCCGTCTGAGCCCAAAATCGACTACACGTCTTGTGCCGGCTGCGGACTTCACCCGTGACGCTTTGGTCGCAATCAGCGATTCAAAATTGATGATGTTCAGCAGCAGTGTCTCAATCACCTGAGCTTCGATCAAGGTGCCTTCGACACGCAAGAACGGCTCAAGTGGAAAGACAAGTTCGCCCTCCCGCGCAGAGGTGATGGTCCCCTGGAATTTGAATGTGCGCAAATACTGAAGAAAGTCCTCCTTGAATTGAAGTCCCCTCAAATACTCAAGAATCTCATCGTTAAAAGAAAAGTCTTCGATCATCTCTAGCACATCGGTGAGTCCGGCGAAGATGACATATCCGCCCTTGAATGGGTTCTCCCGGAAGAAATAATCGAAACAACTCACCGACTCAGACCGCCCGGTCAGCAAATATCCCTGAGCCATGGTAAGCTGATAGTAGTCAGTATAGATACCGGATCCGTTGCTGAGGATATTCATTCGCTACTTGCTCTCTTGGTGACTCATGACTTGCATTGGACATTTACGCGAGAAAAGCATTTTGGATCAATCGAAGAACGGGCCTTCCATCCTGATAGGTGATCGTGACAACATCAAACCTGCAACTCTGGTTCTCGATACTATGTTCGTAGAGGTACCCTTCTGCCACTTTCTTTAACTGAGCTTCCTTTGCCGGAGTTACGGATTCCTCCGGTGCACCGAATTCCCTCGAGCGCCGGGCTTTCACTTCGATGAAGACCAGTTCTTGCCCATCCTTCGCAACGAGGTCGATCTCGCCCCTATCGAATCGATAGTTCTTTTCGAGGATCGTATAGCCTTTCGCTTCCAGAAATTGCGCAGCAAGGCTCTCGCCTTCCGTTCCCATCGATCGCCTGCTCATCCCGGCGCCATTTCCCTGTGTGATTCCTCGGGGCGATGGATGTGGAAACTCCTGCGGTGGATAGGGCACATTCCGTACTGACGTAGTGCTTCCACGTGAAATCTTGTACCATAACCCTTGTGGCGGTCAAATCCGTAGAGGGGATACTGTTCGTGATATTCGAGCATCAGGCCGTCTCGAGTGACCTTCGCAATGACCGATGCCGCGGCGATGGTGATTGACTTCGCGTCTCCATCGATGATATTCTGATAACGCCACGATTCGTGCTTGAAGCTGTTGCCGTCGGCGAGTACGATCGATGGCACGATAGCGAGCTTCTCGACGGCTTTCCTCATCGCGAGGATGGAAGCCTGGTAAATGTTGATCCTATCAATTACTTCGTGGCTGACAATTCCCACACCGACTGCGAGCGCGCGGTTGTAGATGTCGTGAAACAATTTCTCCCGCTGCTTCGCACTCAACTTCTTTGAATCGTTGACGCCCTCGATAGACATTCCCTTCGGCAGTATGACGGCTGCTGCCACTACAGGCCCGGCCAGGGGACCGCGACCGGCTTCATCGACACCTGCGATGTGTTCGAATCCCCGCGCCCAACACACATCTTCAAATTCCAGCGTTGGGATCTGCCTCTTCTCTTTCAGTGTTTTGCGAAGGTCATCCATTGTCATGAGCCAACGAAGATCGCAAACAAACCGCCCACCATACACACCTTCAAGATAAGACTAAGCCTTCTCAAATTCGTGACTGTCGCATCATACCACAATGACACGCCCACATAGGCGAGTCCCAAGTCCACGAGGAGAACAAAAAGAAGATACGTATAGTTGTAGACACCAACAATCACCGGCACAATGGTGAAAAGGATCAACACGCCGAGCACAATCGTTGCGCCAAGAAATCCCGCCCCTGCACCATGTTTGACCGGCAAAGTCTCAAGGTTGGCGGTGGCATCTCCGTCAACATCCTCGACATCCTTGAGGAGTTCTCTGGCAAGATTTGCGAGAAAGGCGAAGAGTCCCGGATAGAGTCCAAGACCAGGACGATCAACGACGAAAGCTCCGAAAGGGAACGCCAGACCTGTCATGAGAGCTACGGTCACATTGCCTACGAGCACTGTTCCTTTCAACTGCCGACTGTACACATACAGACCGGCGACCCAGAAGGACGCAATGATAAGATTCCACACTCCCAGAAGGGCGCTCAGTGCCAACCCAGCTCCGGAAGAGTACATCCAAAGAGACTTGGCTTCTTCAAGTGTGACGATTCCTCTCGGCAGTGGCCGATCGGGTCGATTGATCTTGTCAACCTTGAGATCGAAAAAGTCGTTGATCGCGTTGCCTCCCGCTGCGATGAGCCCGCCCGACATTCCCGCGACAATCACCCAGAGCATTTCCCAGCCGTCCGGTTTCGCCAGGACACCTGCCAAGACAATCGTGCCGAAGACGATTACAACATTTACCGGACGAATCAACTGAAGAAATGGATGCAGCGAATTAGAACTCATTGGCCAACCGAATATGGAGTTTCGAAGTTCCAAAGGTATCCCCCTTTCCAAATGCCAAACTGACTCCGATGAGACCCAAAGGCGTGTCAACGCGAAGCCCTGCGCCAAAGCCAACTCTGTTCATTTCCTCTCTCACCAAGCCAACCTCCGGGCGGTCGGGAGTCAACACATACCCTGCATCGACAAATCCGAACACGAAGGACCGTTGACCGGCTAGAAACCGGTACTCGAGGTTCGTCCATGCGATGCGTGAGCCCAGGAATTGACCTTCTCGATACCCGCGGAGAGTGTTTGCTCCACCGAGCCTGAACAGGTCGCTTATTTCAACGGCGCTGCTTCTGAAATCCCTTGCGGAAATATTTACCACAACGACTTGTCTCTCAAGGGGAGAAGTCACGAATTCAAAATCGAACGAGAGTTTTTGTGTCGCGCTTCGGTTGTTCTGTCCCTGAAGGTACGAATTCGTAATCTGTTTGAAGCCGGTGGCATATTCTGTCCGATAATTGAAACCACTCGTTGGCGTCACAGGATCGTTGCGAGAATCATACGCAACGACAAATCCGATATCCATGGCACGACTTTCGCTGACGATCTGCCTGCCGAATCCTTCAGTCGGTGTCACTTGCTCGCTCGAAATAACAAGTCCGAGGCTCAATTCGTCCGTTGCCATAAGATCGGCCGCAAATCGAAATACGCTCCGGATGTAAGTCGAATCCTGTTTGCGCTGAAAGAAGCCAAGATCTGCATTCACCGGAAGCGAAGCCAACCATGGCTCCCTGTACTGAAGGTTGATCTCCTGCGAGGTCTGATTCTCGCGAAACCAACGAGCAGCGAACCTTCTCCCAGTTCCAAAGATATTGCGAAATTGGACATCCACCAACCCCGTTACATAGCCATCGCTCGAACCGGACGCCGGAATATACCCCACGACACCATCGAACCGGTTCGGGTTACCTTCCGTCACCTTGAACGCAAGACCGACGCTCCCGTCATCGTGAAGGTACAACTCGGGCACTGAGACGGTGGAAAACAATTGAAGCTTCTGAAGTCTCTGTTTAACTTTTTCGGGTTGATCGCCACGGAAGAGTTCTCCATCAGCGATGCGCGCTTCGCGAACGATGACGCTCGTCTTCGTCGTTGTGTTCCCGTCCACTCGAAGGTGGTTGATGCGGGCGAGGATCCCCTCATCAATGGTCAAGACAATGTCCACACCGAGCGAATCCTTCTCCTCATCAAACGTGATTTCGCCAAGAGAGATCTTCGCAAACGGATACCCTGACTGTTCGTAGGCGGACAGGAGAGCACCAATAGCCTGCTCCATCAACGCTGGAACAAACTTCTCCCCGACGGTTGTGTGCAAAAGAGAACGGGCGGAAGCTTCGCTCAAGGCCTTGAGCCCATCCAATCGAAGTGAAGCGATATGAGCTGGTTTTCCCTCCTTGATCCACAATACGACGTCCACCTGGGCCGTATCTGTTGTCGGTTCAAAAGCTATGGAATCAACCTTCGCCAATGGAAATCCCTCGGCTGCATATCGGCCGGCAATCGTCTGCACGTCCGTCGCAACGAACCGTCCACCAGGTTGGGAGGCCAGCCACTTCGCAATTGTTCCGGACGGAACTGATGCATTTCCAGAGACCGTCAACTGGTGAATTGTCCGCCGGTCCTGAGAGATTCCATTGTTCGCGACGAGACAAATTCCGATGAACGTGGAGAAAACAAAACGGAAAAAGCCAGGCGTAGGATGTCCCGCACTGGCTTTTCTTCTCGTTACACTCTGCATGTGAATTATCGGGTCCTTCCCCACAAGTCAGTCGTGGGGTATGTCAGCCGGTAGTCGCCGAATCCGGTCTCGTCGACGAAAATAAACTGTCGGCTCAGCTGATAATAGTACCATATTTCGTACGGCTTTGTATCAAGTTCCATCGGATGACGCTCAATGTTCTCGGGCGAGCCGAATCGAATAAACACCATCCCCATATCTGTGCGCCAACCCTCCATGTAATGACCGAAATTCTGATTGGCGTACTGCACGCGGCCATAGTATTCTTCCATCAGTTCATTGCGTTGGGTGCTTGGATCAGGATCCCGCTTGGCCCAGAATTCCATGAAGCGCCGATGTTTTTCGTCCTGCGTCGCTCCGTCGCGGATATACTGCAGTTCTGTTTCCCTGGCAATGTAGACAAGTTGGTCGATTGCCTTGTCGACGTCCAGAACTGCTGCAGGCAGATCCAGGGATCGGACGTTGAGTGTGCGAGAGGTCGTCGCGCGGTATGATTTTCCGCTGATACCGTCCTGCACAACCACTTCGGCGGAGAGGAAATATGTGCCCATCGGGATACTGGCACTGTCCACTTTCATGAAGATCTGCGTCTTCGCCCCGGTAATCGCTTCCCGCACGGATCGCCGGTAGACTTCATTCTTTTTCGAATCGTAAATTCTGTACAGCAAGTCAGCAGAATCCAGCCGGGGAGCACAATACAATTCGAAGAAAACAAAAAATCCTTCCGAACGGGGATGGATGCTTCCAGTAATATTCGGAACAATCGTTTTCTTCTCGCCGGCGATAGAAAGTCGGCTCACCAGCATGATATCGCTGACGGCAATCGAGTCCTTCGCGAAGTCTGTGACGACGAGCGTCTTTTTCACCTGCGACGACTTGCGGGATTCTTGATCTCGGAAAACCACATTGAGCTGATAACTTCCGGGATCGACATCCACCGTCCGATGAGTCAAACTGTAGAGCCGGCTGCCCGACGTCTGGGCGAAATCATTGACGGGGACGTCGACACTCCATGTTTGCTCGTGAACGAGTTGTTTCACGCCTGTGAAGAGCGTCAGCGTGACTTCATAACGGCCAATATAAGTGTCCCCTTCTTTCATGAATCGGATTTCTTCATGAGGGACCTGCACGTAGACATCAACACGCGACTTCTGAGGTTGGGAGGAGGCATACGCCATTGCATCAACGTAAAACGTCGGGATCAACTCTCCCGTCTGGCGCATTTCTGTCTGGCCGTAGGCAAGAGTTGCGAACAACATGAGACATCCCGCGATGCGGAAGGCTGTGCGAGCTGCAATCATCGTTTTCATAGACTACCCCGCTCCCTTTCTGCCCAAGTCCTCTTCGACGCAGTCGGCATAGAGATCATATTCAGTTGTGTCTGTAACTTTCGCCGTGATGAAGCTCCCGACGGCAAGCCCCGGGATTGCTCGCACCAGCACTTCTTGATCGATTTCGGGCGCATCCCATTCCGTTCGTCCAACAAAGAACTCCCCTTCATTGCGGTCGATCAGAACCTTTACTTTGGTTCCAAGAAGTGACGTATTGCGTTCCTCGGAGATTCGCTGCTGCAACTCCATCACATGCGCCCGTCGCTCTTCCTTGACTTCGTTGGGTACCGGATCGCCAAGCTCAAACGCCGTCGTCCCCTCTTCTTGTGAATACGTAAAGACACCCAGGCGATGGAACCTCATTTCCTCAACGAAGTCGCACAGTTGCTGAAAGTCTTCATCGCGCTCATTGGGATATCCGACGATCAGCGTCGTCCGTAATCCAATGTCGGGAACTGCGTCCTTGATTTCAAGAAGAAGTTCTCGCAGACCTCGAAGGGTTCCCCCTCTTCTCATGGATTTCAGCACTTCGTCAGAAGCGTGCTGAATTGGAATATCGAGATAGCGACACAGTTTCGGGTTTTCCCGGAAGACATTAAGGATCTTCTTTGGAAATTTCGTCGGGTAGGCGTACATCAACCGCACCCACTCAATTCCGTCGACTGCTGAAACCTCTCGCAGGAGCCGGTCGAGGATGCGGTCGCCATAAAGATCGAGGCCATAATAGGTCGTATCCTGGCCAATCACAATCAACTCTTTCACCCCGTGAGACGCCAATCGGCGGGTCTCATCGGCGATGCGTTCCAACGGCTTGGAGACATGCAGCCCACGCATAAGCGGAATAGCGCAAAACGAGCAAGGATTGTCGCACCCTTCGGAAATCTTGAGGTATGCAAAGTGCGGCGGCGTGGTGAGTTGTCGTTCTCCGAGAAGCTCTTCGCGGTAGTCGACGCCGAGCTCTCGTACAACTTGTGCCAGGTGGTGTGATCCAAAATAGGCATCGACATCCGGGATTTCCGCCACAAGATCCTTGGCGAACCGTTCCGAGAGACAGCCCATTACCACGACCTTCTTCAGCTTCCCATCCTTTTTGCGCTGAACGGCTTCGAGGATTGCATCAATCGATTCCTGTTTTGCCGCATCGATAAATCCACACGTATTAATGACAGCGATGTCGGCATCTTCCACGCTCTCCACGACGTTGGCCTTGCCGCCGATCAACTGGCCCAAAAGCACCTCAGTATCGACGGTATTCTTGGAACAACCCAATGTCACGACATTGATCTTTGGTCCGTGATTCTTATTCACATTGATCACGATAACACCACAAAATCGATGTAAAGGTACACAAGGGGGGCAACAAACACCAGACTGTCGAACCGATCGTACACCCCACCATGACCCGGAATGATTGCGGAGGAATCTTTTACACCTGCATCTCTTTTGAACCGCGACTCCACCAGGTCTCCGAGCTGGCCGAATATTCCGACGATCGCTCCGATGACAAGAGCATCCTGAACTCGCAGATAGTCGAGGACCGTTGCGCGAGCAACCATCATGGTCAGAAGAGCTGCAGCGAAACCGAACACCGCACCCTCCCATGATTTGTTAGGGCTGACGCGCTCGAACAATTTGTGACGTCCAAACGTCGACCCGCCGAAATACGCAAAAGTGTCACACATCCAGATCGATGCAAAAATCGACACTATCGTGTAGCCGCCCCATCGTGAAATCAACGCCAACTCTGCATCGCCTGCGTAGCTCGTCGGAAAGAACTTATGCACCGGGAATCCGAACGGAAACAGCTCGCGCACATAGATCAACGTCCCGAAGAAGAGAGAAATGATGCAAACGCCGGCCACAGTCGTTGAAGCATTGAGGATTGCAGATCCTTTTTGCCGGAAGAGCTCGATGAGTAACACGGCCAACAGGAACACAAGGAGTACCACCAGCAAGAATTGAAGTTGAGAAAACATAGAAAGCCTGATACCGCGTGACTCAAACCAGCCAAACAGCTCCACCTGCGAGCGTTCATAAATGAACGACCCATTCACAACGAATCCTGCGATCAGGCCGAAGGCCTTCAACGGAAAGGCTCCCTTGTGCTCGGCAAGACCGTAGAATTCGTAGAGTGCGACACTGGAGAACAATGCAATCAAGAAGAAGAACCAATATCCTCCCAGCATTGACAACCAGACAATCACTGCAATGGCAGGTATCGCCACCGCGACGCGTTTTGGCAATGAGCTGAACTTTGATGAGTCCACGATAACTCCGTTAGGAAATTATTCTGCGTGCGTTCTCTTCGCCGCCAGCCGGAGCGTGCTTCGGGATTCTCGCTCCGCTTGCATGTTCAATGAACATCGTCCGTTTGAACCTCGGCGGTCAAGCGAAGATACGACGAAAACGAAACCACGAACAGCATCACAAAGAGAGCCATTTGCGCCAGCATGGATGTCGTGTTGATGTCCGGCCCCTTCGTCGCCCCGATCACCATCTTGTCGTCCATCTGAAAGTAGGTGACGACAACCGCCAGGGCATTGTTGAGAAAATGCACCGTCATTGCGATGATCATGCTCCTTGACCGCATTCTCAGAATTCCAAAGAAGCAGCCGAGAATGATCAATGGTACAATCTGAAATGGATTGAAGTGAAAGATACCAAAGATAATGCCGGTCCAAATTGCTGCCCGGACAGGAACGACCCTGCGTTCGAAAGCGCTTTGTATCAGTCCTCGAAACAACAGTTCCTCGACGATGGCAGGAGTGATGGCTACCACCAGCACCACGAAGAGAAGCTCCGGGATATCCTTCGCTGAGACAAGAATCCGGAACATTTCCTCGAGCATTTGCCTCGCCGGTGCGACATATTTCTCGATTCCTCGAGGTAAGGGGATACGATCCTGGAAAAACAAATAGATTTGCATCGCTTCCTGAAGGAAGAGGAGGCTGAGCACAGCGAAGAGCGTCTCACCAACATGGGGCTTCCGCCAAGGAAACACGGTTGAGATTCTTGTGTCGAGCAATCGCGCGAGGAAGATCGCCGGGACGAGCAGAAAGAGAATCTGCCCCCCCATCGTGAAGATCCGATGCATGGTGACAGTATCAGCTGTCACTTTCGTCCCTACGAACAAGAGGGTCAGGAACCCGCCGACAATCTGATACAGGAAGAAGACAACAACGAGGCTCACGCACGCAAAAACGATCGGAGAGATACGGTACCGTTCAACGAACGAAAGAGGAATCGAGGGGGACTGAGCAGCTGGCGTTGCCTTCTCGGGAGCGTCGTTCACTGGAAATTATCCTCTGGAGATCCGCAATTTGATCATGGCCGAGAGCAAAGGAATCATGATTTCATGATGTCCGGTAAATGTATATCCTCTTCCATGACGCTGCGTCGGCCGCTCGACGACGTTGACCTGTGGCCGGTATTGGCGAATCATGTCGAAGTTGGCAGTTGAGAAACCTTGCACCTTGTGCCCAAGATTTCGCGCCACGGTCAGTGCCTTCAGGAAGACTTCCGGAAGGATGACCGCCGACCCGACGTTCAGGACCACCCCACCACCCTTGAGGTCCTTGATGCTGTTGGCAAGGATCTTGAAATCGCGAAAACTCATCTCACCTGTTGCACCACCATCCATCGACGGCTGCTGATGAATGATATCCGTTCCAATCGCTGCATGCACCGTCACGGGGACGTCACGTTCATAGCAGGCTGCAAGAATGCTGACAGACCGATAGCGGGCCTTGGAAGCGATAATCTTCTTCCCGAGAGCTTCACCGTATCCATTGCTGGTTTCTCTGCTGGCCCTCACAAGCTCTCGATTGATGAATTCTCCTGTCTCCTTCGACATCCCAAACCGGCCGTCGAGGATATTCACGGCAACATCTTCCGAGGTTTGACCCCACATCGCCGTTTCGACGTCGTGAATCGAAGCAGCGCTGTTCATCGCCACATGGGTTATGATTCCGCGGCGGACCATATCGATGATCAGCGGCGCCAAACCCACTTTGACAACGTGCGCGCCCATCATGAGAATGACCGGCTTCTTCTTCCGGCGGGATCGCTCGATATCCCGTACGAGTTCTTTGAGTTCATTGGCTGCCAGGATTCTTGGCAGTGAATCGACGAACTCCGAGACCCGCGCCTTTTTCGGATCAAGCACGCGTCCAAAGTCCTTCGGTGAGACCTTGCTCTTTCGATTGCGGATGGAAATCGTTTTGATTCCCGAAAGACTGATCTGTTTGAATTTTGACATATGCACCTATCGCACCTTCGCCCTGATCGGGCCGTTGATACCGGAGTATTCACGAAGTTCAGATTCAATCGAGCCGATGACGACTTTCGTGCTCACCTTCACTGGGATCTTGCGTTCGTCGTCTGTCAACCAAATGAGAACCCGACCTTCGCTCTTGAAGAGCCCCCCTTCTTTCATCAGGGGCTCCACGATAATGCAATCAAATGTGCCCGCGTCCACTTCGATCCGCTGACGGCCGAGAAACTTCACAGACAAGACATAGGTCGTATCTCTGAAGAAATTCTGGAGGGTGAGCTTCTCACCGACACGTGATTTGGAATAATCCAGGGTCCGGATGAAGTAGAATGCCGAGACAGCATCATGGACGTACGGTGGAACCGGATATTGTTTGTTGTTCGCGTACGCAATATTATTCGACTGGTCAAACCATGCTTCAAAATCCCTGTTAAAAGAACCCTCCCGCACTCGTTGAGTGAAGTGCCAGGGAAACATTCCCTTGGCATCGAGAATCGTTTCATATCGATCGTCAACTTTGTAGATCCAGGAAAACGTCTTGGTGGAGTTGACCGTGAACAGAACCTGGTACGCAGGCCGGCCGAACAGTGTATCCATTTTGGGCACAGACATGACCGCTTCGCCGGCAGTAATGAAACTGTAGCCAACATCGAACACCAGCCGCTCCCCCTCTTTGAACGCAGTTTGAGGAAGTTCGCGGAGAGCAGCATTCCCCTGAAGGATGGCTTCTTTCAAACGCGTCTGAAATGCGAGTGTATCCTGCGCCGATGAGTTCTGAACGACACTCATCGCCAGAAGTATGAGGACGATATGAAACGGGCTGGTTCTTTTCACGATTCGTTTCGCATCTCCCCGTCTGACAAAATCTGACGCGCCGCTTGCGCGACACGATCCACCGTTATCTGATCCATGCAATCGTTCCCCTGACACAATCCCCCATTACAGCGTACACAGAGAGCATTGTCCGCAGCGAAGACCATTTTCTTCTCCGTCAGCGGTCCCCATCGGCGTGGGCTGCACTCCCGAATCGGCGGATAGAATGCGATGACCGGAGTGCCCATGGCAGCAGCAATATGCAGCGGCCCTGTTGAATTGGAAACAAAAAGCCGGGCCGGTCTGATGAACGCAGCCAGCTCCTTTAAGGACAGGCGGCCCGCAGACGCTACTGCGCTGCCCCGTGATCTCTTCACAACTTCCTCAACAAGCGACTTCTCCGACGAACTCCCTGTAACCACAACCGAACAGCCGTCATCGTTCAGCGCTTTCGCGAGATCTCCAAAATTCTGTGGACTCCAATCCCGAGCCGAACCGCCGCTTCCCGGATGCAGAATGACGAGTTTCTCATTCGGAAGAACCCCCAGCTGTTTCGTCTCTTGAGCAGCAGCATTCCTTGCAGCCTCTGAGACCGCCAGAGTGATCGTCGGGATGCTCCGGATATCACACCCCACAGCCTGAAGCAAAGAGAGATTGTACTCTGCCTCATGCTTCTCGGCTTTCTTTCGATGTTCGAACACTCTCCTCTTGAAAAGGAACGAATACCATCGATAACCCGTTCCCACCCGGATCGGAATACCTGCAAAGAGCATCAGAAGCGCAAGCCGGAATGTCGGATGAACGACAAAGACCACATCGAATCGGCGCTGACGCAATTCAAAGAGGAGTGCGAAGAACGACTTCGGTGTCCCCCGATCGTCATAGGACAGGATGCTCTCCAGTCCATCGAACCCGTCCACAAGTTCCTGCGTGTACGAGCGAAGCAACATCGAGATCCTACGCCCGGGAAATTTCGCGTGCAGGGCAGGAACCATAGGAAGCGTCAGGACGACATCGCCGATCCTGTCGGTCCGCACAATGAGCACATTCTCGAATTCGTGTTCTTTCACTTCACCAGATCAATTCTTGGGACATCAGGAGAAAAACACTCTCGCAACATCCAGGAGGAGCGAGGGCTGATTCCAAAGCGCCGTCTTGAAGATTCCGCCAACTGTTCGTTTTTCTTCAGGCAATCTCAGTCCATCTTCGCAGATCTTGTTCAGAGTTTCGTCGGAAAGCGCTGAGATCGCTTCTTTGATTCTATAGAATACATCATGCCGCCATCCGAGACGCTTGTGCCAACGATCTGTGTACTCTTTCAGCTGAGTGATGTCGTTCTTTGCGACCGCTTCGGCGATAACCTGTCCCGCGATCATCCCCCCGATCATTCCGCTGATGATCCCTCCGCCGCTCGTGGGATTCACCTGGTGCGCTGCATCGCCGACAAGGACAATGTTGTTCTTTACGATTTCATCGCACGTTTTTGCGCACGGAACGCCGCCGGCGATCCTCGTGAGAATTCCGGCTTTGGGGTACTTCTTCTGGACAAACTCTTCCAGATACTTGACAGCCGACTTGTCCTTCGCCTCGTCCACGCTGATCCCAATCCCGACGTTCGCAGAGTCTTTCCCTTTCGGAAACACCCACACATATCCGCCCGGCGCGACGTTTTCGCCAAAATAGAATTCCAAAATCCCCTGCTCAACCTCGATGCCGCTCAAGGTAAGCTGAGCGCAACTCTCCATGTCGTGAATGCTGGTCGTCGTGTCAATTCCACCCCATTTGCCAACGCGGCTCTCGACTCCATCTGCCCCGACAACGATACCAGATCGTATCTCGACTTTCTGATCCTTTACCACAGCACGAACACCGACGACAGTATCTCCGTCTCTCAGCAGGTCATACACGTACGCTTTCGTGACAATCTCCGCCCCCTCCCGAACAGCCAGTTTCGCGAGTTCATAGTCAAAGATCCGACGTTCAAGTACATAAGCAGTGCCGTCGAGACGCGGAACTATTGAGTTGCCACCCGGGGAGATGATCCTAAACTTGGATACGGTCGCTGCAATCCAGCGGGGGTCGGGTTCAATGAATTGAGCTACCCCCTCATGGCTCACCGCCTCACCACACCTCACCGGATAACCGACATCGCGGTCTTTTTCCAGGACAAGGACGGACGCCCCTCCCGCAGCCGCAAATCGAGCAGCGGTCGATCCAGCAGGCCCGGCTCCAACCACGATGACGTCGTAACGTTCTTTCATTGCAAACATTGACCTTCTCTTCGCTAACCCGATTGTCCGGCAATCGTCTAGAATGACGGTGTTCGTTCCTGAGGGAGAGACACGACTTTGGGCAGTTGATCAATTCCTTCACGATGGAATTCAATGACTTCCCACGGACAGGCCCAAACGCACTTTCGGCAATTTGTGCATCGGGCGTCGATGATCCGTATTTCGGCTTCCATGAGCTCGATAGCGTCTTCCGGGCAAACGCCGACACAGCAGCCGCAAAAATCGCACTTGCCGGGAACGATGTGAATCATCAAGGGTGTGTTTCGTGCCACTGGGACCTCTTCACGTTGATTTGAACAAAGCTCCGGACTTGAGGTCATCGAGCTGCTTCGAGAGTTCCTGATGCCGGAGGACAAACGGTTGGACATCGATTCCGCGCTCAGACACATCCTTCAACGCTCGCCTGTTCTCCTCGATCTGGAACTCCAACCCTCTCTTCTTCATGTCAACGATGGCATCACGCGCGACCATCCAGGGATCCGCCACCTCAATTTCGCCTTCACTGCTTTCCCATTGTTTGCTCAACTCGTACCTGCTCATCACACTGTCGGTCACGATGCTTTTCAGAGCCGGATCTGTTATCTCTCCAACAATCTCTGTCACTTCACCGGGGCCCCTCTCGTCGAAACGGGAGAGCAGAAATTCGACAATCTTCCGAATTTGTGGATCCGTGATATCGGTGATAGCGATGTGAGAAAAGATGAACTCAAGCATTTCTTTGGGATGCTCCAGGACCAGCTTCAGCAGATCTCTTTCTGCCACCGGAGTCCGCTTCTTTTCCGCCACGGATGAAGATACGTTGTTCTGATTCGAATCGGGGCGTTGTGGCCCGTCGCTTCGCGGCGCACCGAATGATCCGGTCCGATTGCGTTCCCCCGTCCATTTCTCCAGCTCGCGATACAGGACAGACTCATAGATATCATATTTCGTTGCGACTTCCTTAATGTAGAAGTTGCGCTTCAACTCGTCTTTCATTTTCGCGATCGACTGCACGATCGAACGGACGGCCTGGGCTTTTCCTTCCGGTGTGGCAAATGAGCCCGTACGAAGGAACTGTCGCGCTTTGAAATCTATGAACGACATCCCTCGGTCGAGGAGCTTCTGAAACTCCTTGCCGCCGGACTTTCGGATGAACGAGTCGGGATCTTCTCCCTCGGGAAGTTCGACGATGGAGACATCGAGGTCCTGAGCAAAGGCAATATCCATTCCACGCAGCGTGGCATTCGACCCCGCTGAGTCGGCATCATAGACAAGGGTGAGTTTTTTCCCGTAGCGGGAAATCAGCTGTACTTGTTCTTCCGTCAGAGCTGTGCCGCTGGACGCAACGACATTCTGGATTCCCGCCTGATAGAGCGAGATCAGATCGGCATACCCCTCGACCATGAGCGCATTGTCTTGCGCCCGAACGGCGTCCTTTGAATGGAACAAACCAAACAGGACGCGGCTCTTGTTGTAGATCGGAGTCTCAGGAGAATTGATGTACTTTCCCAAGGGGTCGTCGTCGCGCAGCTTCCTTGCCCCGAATCCCACGACACGGCCGGTGGTGGAGAAGATCGGAAACATCGCTCTGCCGCGGAAATAGTCGTAGTCCGTCCCGTCTTCGCGGACGCGGATCAAGCCCGCCTTCAAAAGGTCGGCGCGGTCCAGTCCCTCTTCTCTCGCACGAAGGACAAACCCATCCCAGGAATTGAGAGAATAGCCGAGACCGAACACCCTGATCGTCTCATCACTGAATCCCCGCTGATGAAAATACTCCAGCGCGGATCGTCCCTCATCGGTCTTCGTCAGGTTGGTGTGAAAATGAAGTCCGGCAAAACGGCACGCGTTGTAGAGAGCCTCAGTCTCGTTCTGGCGCTCCTGGTCGACTTCCGTAAAGGAAATGACAATCCCCGCCTTCTCTGCGAGAGAACGCACGGCTTCCGTGAAGGAGACCTTTTCAAACTCCATGACAAACGTGATGATATTCCCCCCCTTCGAGCAGCCGAAGCAGTGGTACATCTGCTTCTCCGAACTCACGGTGAATGAGGGTGTTTTTTCCTGATGGAAGGGACAGAGGCCGACGAAGTTTTTCCCCCTCTTTTTCAACCGCACGTGCTGTGAAATGACATCGACGATGTCATTGGCAGAGCGGATTTCCTCGATTTTCTCAGGGGGAATTCTCATACTTGTCGTTGGAATTTAGCCAATAAACAAGGCACAAGCAAGGTTTCTGACTTATGGCACAATGACTTGCAGTCCGTTTCCTCTCAAAAAGAAAGCCCTTCTGCTCTCAAGGAACAGAAGGGCTTTTCATGTATCTCTTTGTCGAGAAAATGCGTCTCGACAGGACTAGTACATATCGCCACCCATGCCACCACCATGCGGCATCTGAGGAGCTTTGTCCTTTTCAGGCTTATCGACGATGGTCGCTTCCGTCGTCAGCAGGAGGCCTGCGACGCTGGCAGCGTTCTCCAGAGCGATACGAGCAACCTTCGTCGGGTCGATGACGCCGGCCGCGATAAGGTTTTCGTATTTTTCATTCTGGGCATTGAAGCCATAGTCATCTTTGCCTTCCTTGATCTTGTTCACGACCACGGAACCCTCGAGGCCGGCGTTCTCAACGATCAACCGAATCGGTTCTTCAACCGCCCGGCGAATGATCTCCACGCCAATCTTCTGGTCCTCGTTCTCTGTCTTCACTTCGTCCAACGATTTGATGCTGCGCAAATAAGCGACACCGCCGCCGGGAACAATACCCTCTTCCACAGCCGCACGGGTTGCATGCAGAGCATCTTCAACGCGGGACTTCTTTTCCTTCATTTCAACTTCCGTCGAAGCGCCGATCTTCAGAACTGCGACGCCGCCCGACAACTTCGCCAACCGCTCCTGCAGTTTCTCCTTGTCGTAGTCGGAGGTTGTCTTCTCGATCTGCTGCTTGATTTCGTTGATACGCTTCTTGATATCTTCCTTCTTGCCTGCGCCTTCGACAATCGTCGTGTTGTCCTTGTCGATCGTTACGCGCTTCGCTGTGCCCATGTACGAGAGCTGAGCGTTTTCCAACTTGAATCCCTTCTCTTCGGAAATCACTGTGCCGCCCGTGAGAATAGCGACATCTTCCAGCATCGCCTTGCGGCGATCGCCGAAACCGGGAGCCTTCACAGAGCAGACGCGCAGCGTGCCACGGAGCTTGTTGACAACCAAAGTGGCCAACGCTTCTCCTTCGACTTCCTCCGCAATCACGAGAATGGACCGGCTGGACTGGGCGATTTTCTCCAACAACGGGAGAAGATCCTTCATAGCGCTGATCTTCTTGTCGTGGATCAGAATGTAGGGATCCTCCAGAATGGTTTCCATCGTCTCTGCATCTGTTACAAAATACGGTGACAGGTAGCCGCGATCGAACTGCATTCCTTCGACGACATCCAGGGTTGTCTCTGTTCCCTTCGCCTCTTCGACGGTAATGACGCCGTCTTTGCCGACCTTTTCCATCGCGTTCGCAATGAGTTCGCCGATTGCGCGATCATTGTTTGCTGAGATGGCACCGACCTGGGCGATCTTCTCTTTGTCATCGCCAACGGTCTTGCTCATCTTCTTCAATCCTTCCACGATTTTGATCACCGCGAGGTCAATACCGCGCTTCAAATCCATCGGATTCGCACCGGCAGTAACGTTCTTGAGTCCCTCACGAACGATCGCCTGGGCAAGAACCGTTGCGGTGGTTGTCCCGTCACCGGCAACATCAGACGTCTTCGATGCCACTTCGCGTACCATCTGTGCGCCCATGTTCTCGATAGGATCCGTGAGTTCAACTTCCTTTGCGACTGTGACGCCGTCTTTTGTAATCGTCGGCGCACCGAATTTCTTGTCAATCACTACGTTGCGGCCCTTCGGTCCCAACGTTACCTTCACTGCATCTGCGAGTTGGTCAACACCTCGCTTCAAGGCAGCCCGGGCATCTGTGTTAAAGTTAATCAGCTTTGCTCCCATAGCTCTCTATCTCCTTTTTTGTCTGAAATTACTTTTTGGGCATAATGGCAAAGACGTCGCTTTCGCGCATGATGAGTAGTTCCTCGCCGTCAATCGTGACCTCGGTTCCCGAGTATTTCCCGTAGAGCACGCGATCGCCGACTTTTACTTCCAACGCAATCAACTTTCCTTCATCGGAGACCTTTCCCGGTCCAACCGCTATAAGCTCGCCCCAAACGGGTTTTTCCTTCGCCGTATCAGGAACAATAATGCCACCCTTTGTTTTCTCTTCCGCAACCGAGGGCCTTACGACCACCCGATCTGCTAATGGCTTCAGATTCATTTGAGATGCCTCCTATGTAAGTTTAGATTATTAACAGACTTATGGAATCGCACCAGTGTTAGCACTCTCCATAGTAGAGTGCTAACAATATATCCTAATTCTTTGGCTTTGTCAAGAGCTTGTTTTGTGAGGAAAAATGAGATTTTCGAAGAGAACTCTACAAAAAGGACTGTTCCGGAGGATGCATTCGTTCGGAACGATCAAACGCAATATCAGTTCTTGGGATGAGCTTTGATTTCAGGAGGGGGAATATCCTTGGATGACAATCACATACTCACCGCGCGTAGGCTTGCCTGTCAGCTGAGGGAGCACGAGGGAGAGTTTCCCCCGGACAATCTCCTCGAATTTCTTTGTGAGTTCACGCGCCACAACAACCCTTCGGTCGCCAAACGATGCGTGGATCTCTCCCAAAGTTCTGAGAATACGGTGAGGCGATTCGTAGAGGATGATGGTTCTGGGCTCGGTGCGCAGAATCTCCAGTTTCGTCTTCCTTCCCTTTTTGACCGGAAGGAATCCTTCGAAAACAAACCTGTCTGTCGGCAGTCCGCTGACGATCAGAGCGGAGACAAACGCCGAGGGGCCGGGAATCGGCACAATGGGAATTCCGGAATCCAACGCTGACTGGACGATGTGAAACGCCGGATCGGAGATCCCCGGTGTACCGGCATCCGAAACGAGGGCAATAGACGTCCCCTGAAGAAGCTTCTCGATGAGTTGAGGCGTACGCTGGCGTTCGTTGTAACTGAAGTAGCTCAGCATCGGCTTGCTGATCGCGTAGTGATCCAGAAGGATTTTTGTCTTGCGTGTGTCCTCTGCAGCGACGAGATCTACTCCGGAGAGGACTTTGATCGCACGGTGGGTGATGTCATCAAGGTTTCCGATCGGTGTGGCGACAAGATACAGGGTTCCCGGCGAGACTGGGTTTTCCATTCTCATAGCCCCCAATCGCGAACATAGCGGAAATCAACATTCACGGTCCGATAGGATATTTTCGCAATCAAAGGCGGCCGACGCTTGAACTGATTTCTGCGGATAAGCGATTTGACGCGATCGACGAACGCCGAATCGTAGCCAAGCGCCTTTAGCTCGCTGTCGTTTCTTCGTTCATCGACAAGATGGTAGAGCAGTGCATCGAGCTGGGGGTAAGTACATCCAAGCTCCTCTTCGTCGGACTGCCCCTCCCAGAGATCGGCCGTCGGCACCTTCTCCACGATCTTCGCCGGAAGACCGAGATGCCGGGCAAGCTGCCATATCTGAGACTTATAGAGATCACCGAGAGGGTTGATCGCGGACGCAGTGTCACCGAAAAGCGTTCCGTAGCCAACCATGATCTCGGTCTTGTTGCTTGTCCCGATCACGAGGGCTTGCTCTCTCGCCGATATATCATAGAGCACAATCATGCGCATCCGCGCCATAACGTTGCCCCGACGGACCCGGTCAGTTACCTTATGAACCGCACAATATGCATCGACCATCTCCGAGATATCGACGATCTCCGACCGGATGCCAAGCTGCTCGACCACGATCTTCGCATCGTCGACGCTTTTCGGGCTGCTCGTCCGATAGGGCATGAGGACACCCATCGTGTCATCCTTGCCGAGGGCGACAGCCGTCAGTGCAGCACTGACGGCCGAATCCACTCCGCCGGACAAACCGATAACTCCGCGATGAAATCCGGCGTTCTTCGTCTCGTCCCGAATGAACTGCACCAGCAATTCGTTGACAACCATCACATCAAGATCGAGACCACTCTTTGGATCGTGTTGATTTGTTTCCACGCTTCTCTTTCAATTCTCCGGTGCGGAGTTAGTCACCCTGGTTGATTTCGGTGAGAGCTTCGTGAATGATGCTCAGTCCTTCGTCAAGCTCGGTCTTGCTGACGTTCAACGGCGGACGGAACCGAATCGATCGATCCCCGCAACCGATGAGGATCAGACCATTATCGTACGCTTTGCTCCTCAGCTGATCCCTGTTCTGCGCGGTGTCGAGGTCAATCGCACAGAGCAACCCTCTGCCTCGGGAGCTTGAGAGCAGTTCGGGAAACTCTTCTTCGAGCTCACCCAGCTTCTCAAGCAAATAGATACCAGTGACACGGGCATTCTCGACGAGTTTTTCTTCATGGATGATCTCGAGAATCCGCTGGAATCGCACCATATCGACGAGGTTTCCGCCGAACGTTGAATTAATGCGGCTCGGCTTATGGAAGACGTTCTCGAGCACGTCATCAATTCGTCTGCTGCACATGATTCCGCAGATCTGCGTTTTCTTTCCAAACGACATCACGTCGGGCTTCACAAAGTACTCATGCGCCCACATTTTCCCAGTGACACCCATGCCGGTCTGGACTTCGTCGAAGATCAGAAGGATGTCGCTCTCATCGCAAATCGTTCTGAGTTCTTCAAGGAACTCCTTCCGGAAGTGATTGTCTCCCCCTTCGCACTGAATCGGTTCGATGATCATGCCTGCGATGTCATCCGGGTTGTTGATGATCGCCTGCTTGATCTGCTGAAGAGCAATGGACTCCGCTTTCTTCACCCGAGCAAGGTTTTCCTTATTCAAAGGGAACTCGATGATTGGGTTGTGGATGCGGGGCCAACGGAATTTCGGGAAATAGTTCGTCTTCACAGGATCCGTGTTCGTGATTGAGAGCGTGTAGCCGCTTCTCCCATGGAATGCACGGCGGAAGTGAATGATCTGTCTTCCTCGTTCCTCGGTGTACCCTTTGATGAAATTCTTCCGGACTTTCCAGTCAAACGCTGTCTTCAATGCGTTCTCCACGGCAAGAGCTCCGCCGTCGATAAAGAACGCATAAGGGAGATACTCCGGCTGGGCAATCCGCGAAAACGTTTCAACGAATTCCGCCATTTCGACCGTGTACGCGTCTGCATTGGACGGTTTGTGAACTGCGACGTAACCGAGCTTCTCGAGAAATTCAGGGCAATTCAATTTCGGATGATTCATGCCCACCGAGCCTGATGCGAAGAAAGTGAAAAAGTCCAGGTATCGCTTGTTGTAGCGCGAATCGTAGAGATACGATCCCTGACTCCGCTTAAGATCCACCACGAGGTCAAACCCATCCACCAGCATGTGCTTTGCGAGTGTGGTGTGTACTTCGTTTGGAGCGATTTTGATCGAGGTCTTCGTCGTGGGTTTCTCCCCATCGTATCCGTTATTGGCTGCGGTCGATAGTGCAGCCTGCGTTTGTTCCGCATTCGCGGTCAATGTGTCTGTCATATGTCACCTCTGAGTTTCGTTCCAGCACGGTTCTGGGTTGATTAGTCACGAGGTCACCAGACGCGTCAGAAGAATTCCTGGTGTTCGTAATACGAAACTATGTAGAGGTAAAGGGTCATAATGTTACTATTCGGCATTGTCGATTTGTGCGCGCTGCAATTTGCCGCTGTAGTCGACGTAAACAGCTTTCCACTCTGTGTAGAACTCGTACACCGTCCAGCCACCCTCGCGATGACCGTTCCCTGTTTCTTTCACACCGCCAAAGGGCATGTGAGCTTCGGCTCCGATGGTCGGACTGTTCACATACGTAATCCCCGCCTTAATATCGCGGATTGCTATGTAGGCATTGTTGATGTCCTGCGTATAGATTGACGAGGAGAGTCCGTAGGTCGTGTTGTTCGAGACAGCGATCGCTTCTTCGAGCGATTTGATCTTGATGACGGAGAGAACGGGTCCGAAGATCTCTTCACGAGCAACCCGCATTTGAGGCGTCACGTCTCCCAAGACCGTCGGTTCATAGAACCAGCCTTTCGCCAACCCGTCGCCGACTGCCATCTTCCCGCCAGCCAGCACTTTCGCCCCTTCCCCCTTGCCAATCTGCACGTATTCATCCACGGTTTTGCGCTGACCCTCATTGATGCACGGCCCGACATCGACATTGTCCTTCAGACCGTCGCCGAGTCGCAACTTCTTCGCGTGATCAACAACCATCGAAACGAACTTGTCATAGACTTTCTCGTGAACAATGAGCCGACTTGTTGCCGTGCATCGCTGGCCTGTTGTCCCGAACGCCCCCCACAGTACGCCTTCAAGCGCAAGGTCGAGATTTGCGTCGTCCATGACGATTTGGGCATTCTTGCCTCCCAGTTCGAGAGAAACACGCTTCAGCGTATTGCTCGCGACCTCTGAAATTCGCTTGCCAACCATCGTAGACCCCGTGAAACTGACGAGATCCACATCGGGATGTTCTACAAGACGATTCCCCACCTCACGGCCGCTACCGTGAGCGATGTTGATGACGCCAGGGGGAACCCCGGCTTCCAGCAAAATCTCGACCAACGTCGTGGCTGTGGCAGGAGTATCTGATGCCGGCTTGAACACGACGGTATTTCCACACACCAATGCCGGGAATATTTTCCAGGTCGGGATTGCCATTGGGAAATTCCAGGGGGTGATGATCGCTGCGACGCCGATCGGGACACGCATGGCCATGTTGAATTTGTTCGGCAGCTCCGAGGGAACGGTGTGGCCGAAAAGACGACGCGCCTCGGACGCTCCATAATAGGCTGTGTCAATTCCTTCCTGCACATCGCCCCGGGTCTCCAGGAGAACCTTCCCCATTTCACGCGTCATTTGTTTGGCGATCTCTTCTTTTCGCGCTGTGAGAATATCTCCGGCCTTTTTCATGATGTCGCCCCGTTTTGGTGCAGGAACGAGACGCCATGATTCAAATGCGCGACGAGCAGCCTTGACCGCCTGGTCCACTTCTTCTTTGCTCGAGAGTGGGAACGTACCGATCACTTCATCCCAATTTGCGGGGTTTCTGTTCTCAAATGTCTTACCCGAAATTGCATCAACCCACCGACCATCTATGTAGTTCTGGAACCTCTTAGGCATGGGGAATACTCCGTTCTCAATCTAGTCCAACCTGATGAAATATGTAATCTACATTCTTGAGACTTCGCCGCGGATCGAAGAGATGATCCATTTCTTTCGCAGGCAGCAGCTTCTGAACCTCGGCTCTCTTTTCGATCAGGCTGCGAAAACTCTGACGATGCTGCCAGACCTTCATTGCTTCCTCCTGTACGATCGCATACGCATCTTCCCGCTTCATTCCCCCCTTGGTGAGAGCCAGCAGAACATCCTGGGAGAAGACGAGACCAAACGTGCGATCGATATTCTCCTGCATATGCTCCGGATAGACCAGGAGTTGATCAAGAATCTTTGTGAACTGAGCCAGCATGTAGTCGAGGAGGATGCAACTGTCGGGAACGATCACACGCTCCACCGATGAATGTGTTATATCGCGCTCATGCCATAACGCGACGTTCTCCATCGCGGCAAGGGCATTCCCCCGAAGTACCCGCGACAACCCCGCGATGCGTTCGCAGGTGATGGGATTTCGTTTGTGAGGCATCGCAGAAGAGCCCTTTTGTCCTTTGGAGAAATACTCCTCGACCTCCAGAACTTCGGTCCTTTGCAGATGGCGAATCTCCGTCGCAAATTTCTCAAGCGAACTTCCACTGAGTGCGAGCGTATTCATAAACTCGGCGTGACGATCGCGTTGCAGCACTTGTGTGGAAATCGGGGCGGGCGTCAGGCCAAGTTTTTCGCAGACATACCGCTCGACGAAAGGATCCAGATGAGCGTAGGTTCCAACGGCTCCCGAAATCTGACCAACGCTGACCGTCTCCCTTGCCTTCTTTAATCGATCGATGTTGCGCGCCGTTTCTGCATACCAGAGCGCCAGCTTCAGCCCGAACGTCGTGGGCTCCGCGTGGATCCCGTGAGTACGACCGATCATCATCGTGTGCTTGAATTCCTTTGCTCTTCGAGCAAGAACAGCCTTCAATCCCTCAAGATCCTTGAGAAGCAGATCTGCAGACTGCTTCATCTGGACAGCCAGGGCCGTGTCAAGAACGTCCGACGAAGTCATTCCAAGATGGATGAAGCGCGACTCCGTTCCAACATACTCTCCAACGTTCGTGAGGAAGGCGATCACGTCGTGTTTCACTTCCTCTTCAATTTGAAGAACACGCGCCACGTTGAACTTGGCCTTGGAGCGGATGATCTTGACAGCCTCCGCCGGGATGATGCCAAGCTCGGCCTGAGCCTCGCACGCCAGAACCTCAATATCGAGCCAGATGCGATACTTGTTTTCGTCTTCCCACAGCTTGCCCATCTCGGCGCGTGTATAACGCTGGATCAATGCATCACCCTTCCGTCTACGGTTTCTTGTCCAGTTTCAAATCAAGATCGATCATTTTCTTTTCGCGGTACACTTTCAATTTCAGCACATCCCCCGGGCTCGCATCGTAGAGAAGTCCGGAGAACTCATCTGCCGTGTTGACGCGCGTACCGTTCGCCTCGAGGATGATGTCCCCGATCCGAAGATCCGCCTTTTCCGCCGGGCCTTTCTTGAAGATATCACTTACAATGACGCCACGCGGTTCAGTCAATCCAAAATAGCGCGCGACGCGGGCATCGACTTCTTGCGCCTCAAAACCTGTGTAGACCTCGCGAGTCACTTTTCCTTTCTTCCGCAGGTCGGCAACGACCTTTTTCACCTTGTTGATCGGAATCGCAAAACCATAGCCGACGAAAGCCTGGCTGACACCGCCCGTGAAAATAAGTGTATTGATACCGACAACTTCACCGTTGCTGTTCACAAGCGGACCGCCGCTGTTTCCTCCGTTAATCGCCGCATCCGTCTCGATCATGTCCCGATAAATTGCATTCCCTTGCCGTCCAAGATTCATCCCGGTGGAGCTGATGACCCCGACGGTCACAGTCGGTTTGTCATTGATCTCAAAGAGACCGAAGGGATTCCCGAGTGCAATGGCCCACTCACCAATCACAACATCGTCGGAGTTGCCAAGGTCCGCATACGGAAGATCAGAGCCGTCGACTTTCACCAGAGCTATGTCGCTCACAGCATCCGCCCCCATGAGTTTCGCCTTGAGTTTCTTTCCGCCGACGAACGTGACAGTGATTTCTTTTGCGTTGCCAGCCACATGGAAATTCGTGACGATGTACCCGTCGGGAGAGATCACGACCCCCGATCCGAGGTTTTTGACTTCATAGCGTTGCGGACCAAAGAATTGCCTAAAGAACTGGTCGTTGCCAAAAAACTGGCGCAGGGATGGATCTACTCCGGGCTGCTCAACGATTTCCGTGACATTGATACCGACAGTCGCAGAACTCACTTTGCCAATAGCGCGTGTGATGGCATTGCGTCGGTTGTTGGATGTCGGATCCTGCTCACCCGAGATCTTATCCTGAACTCGTATGGCTGTCGGGAATGATTTATCGAACGCGGCATCCGGTTCACCCCGAGAGGCTGCGGCCGAAGGCTTGATCGAATATCCGATGGCGATCCCGAGGAAAAGCGGAACCGCGAGAATAAGCGCGATTCTGGCGAGGTTTCTCTTCATGATGAACAGTTGACCTTAGATTGTTGAGGATCGTGATTGAGAGTCGTTCGTTTTTGCGCCCTTCCAGATGTCCCGCAATGCATCAAGGTGGCTCAGCAGAAGCACAGCGCTCAGGATACAACTAAAGAACAAGAATGTGCTGCTCTCTACTCGGACACTCACCAGCGCCAGCGTAAGACTCCAGGGCAGAATCCAAAGAATCGGTGGTGTGACAAGAATCGCCACGAGGTTCGACGTGAGGATATCCCGCTTCAGCGTTTTCACAATCAACCAGGCGACACTCCACACAACAGCATAGCTGGGACCCAGAAGGAGCATGCCCCCGGCTGCGGTAGCCAAACCCCTTCCTCCTTTGAAGCCAAGCCAGATCGAGTAGTTGTGACCTCCCAAAGCCCCCAGAAGTGCCACGCACTGACTCAGATATGAGTCTGGATAGAGCCAGAGCGAGGCCTGCACCGCGACAAGTCCTTTGAGGCAGTCAAGGACAATGACAAGCAATCCGGTCCATTTGGACTGAGTGACGATGTAGGCGTTGTAGCCCCCCACATTGCCGCTCCCGACACTACGGATATCCACCTTCGCCACTCCCTGTGTCACGAGATAGGCAAAGGGAATGGATCCGAGGATGTATCCCATGACAAAATTGACGAAAACCGGTATCACGAGATCACCGCTGCTCATGCAAGGAATGATGTAGAATTCCTCGGAAAGTTACTGAAAACAGCTATCGGAAGCAAGGTGAAGAGGGCTGAAAGGCCCTTCTGCAACCGTGGAATCGTCGAATTCGTGAATGTGAAGCGAAAAGAGTGGGGAGAAAATGAAGAGCAGAGTGTGACTTCGATTGAAACTACTCCCCTTTTGAATCGCGCGTCAGAAGATCAAACGTCGCTACCTGGGGGTCTTTGTTTTCGAAAAGGACTTGGTGCACTTCCGTCATGATCGGGAGATCAATATCGTATTTTTTCTCAAGTTCGCGAACAGACCTCGCCGTAGCAACGCCTTCCGCGACCATCACCATTTCTTTCAAAACATCGTCCAGCCGACGACCCTTGCCGACCTGTTCACCGAGATATCTGTTTCGGCTGTGATGACTCATACAGGTAACGATAAGGTCTCCCACACCGGAGAGGCCGGCGAATGTACGAGGTTGAGCACCCAACTTGACACCGAGGCGCGTGATCTCATAGATTCCTCGTGTCATGATCGCCGCCTTGGTGTTATCACCGAATCCGGCTCCATCACTGATCCCTGCAGCAATGGCAATCACATTCTTCAGAGCGCCCCCAAGTTCCACTCCGCGAATGTCATCATTGATATAGACGCGGAAGTACTTTGTCATGAAGGCATCCTGCACAATCTTTGAAGTTTTTGGCTTGAACGCACCGGCGACCACCGCCGTCGGGATCTGTCTGGAGACTTCCTCGGCGTGACTTGGACCCGAGAGGATTGCCAGATTCTCTTTCCTCTCATACTGGAGAACATCGAGGAGAACCTCGGACATCGTCATCAAGGTGGAATTCTCGATTCCTTTGGCGACATTGCAGATGACCGTGTGTTTAAGATCGAGGTGCGAAATCATTTGGAGGACGGAGCGAAGATACTGTGCAGGCACTGCTGTCACAATCATGTCGCGGCCTGCGGATGCCATTTCGATATCGTTGGAGAATTTGAGATTCAGCGGGAGAGGGATGCCGGGAAGGAACTCGGGATTCTCGTGCCGTTCCCGCAGCAAATCGGTTTGCTCACGCGTATAGGCCCAGAGTGTTACCTCATGGTCATTTTGCAGCAAGACCAACGCAAGCGTCGTACCCCAGCTACCGGCACCAAGGACAGTGATTTTCATGGGAGGGGTTGTCGTCTCCGCGAATCGACGTGATGAGGGATCGTTGAGGGAATCGCCTATTTCTGACTACCGTGGGCTGCTCGTCTCCTGAACCTTCTTGCGAGCAAAGCCTGAGATTTTTTTCTCGGTCCCCTCCAACAAGCGCTTGATGTTCGCACGGTGCGAATAGAGCAGCAAGATGGCTACAGAGAGACTGAAAACGATCAGCGTACGATAGCTTGCGATCTCATCGCCGAAAAGATTATGACGCACGAAGAGGGACATCGGAAACGCGACGGCAGCGGCGATTGAGCCGAGGGAGACATATTTGTAGACCCAGAACACAATGAAGAATACGGCGATAGAAATGACAAATTCGGTTGGTGCTATGCCGAGGAGCATGCCGGCGCCGGTGGCAATTCCTTTTCCACCTTTGAAACCCGCGAAGAGCGTCCAGATATGACCGACGATGGCTGCCCCGCCGCAAATCATCTGGATAATGGTGAAGTCGTCGAACGGACTCCTGTTATAGAAAGGCAATGTCGGATCCCAGAAGAGCCGGGAGATCACGGCTGTGGCAAGGACACCTTTTCCGAGATCCACCAACATCACGAACACGCCTGACTTCCATCCCAGAACCCGGAAGACGTTCGTCCCGCCGGCGTTTCCGCTACCCTTTGTGCGAATGTCGAACCCATGAATCCATTTGGAGAGCATGAGGCTCGTCGGAATGGACCCGATGACATAGCTCAAAAGGATGACGATCGCCAAATTCAGCATTCGCTAAGCCCTCTCGTGTTTTCAACAAGCAAACATACTTTTAATGTAGGGACTGCGGCTCTCAGATGCAATACAATTCAGGCCTTTCTCTGCAACGTTTAGAGAAGACCTTTCGTTCTCCATCGTTCGAGGATCAGTTGCCCCAGCTCGATATCTTCCTGCGTTGTGATTTTGATATTGTCGTACGAGCCTTCAACGATCTTTGCCTTGATGCCCAGACGCTCAACGAGAACCGCCTCATCCGTTCCATAAAACTTGTCCGCCTTCGCCTTCTTGAACGCCTTCATCAGCAGAGAGCCCTTGAAGGCTTGAGGAGTCTGGACAAGCCACAACGCGTTCCTGTCGAGGGTTTGATCAAAGAACTCGCCTCCCCGAGACCGTCGCATGGTGTCTTTCGGCTGCACCGCAAGAACTGCGGCATCGTGGTCTTTGCACGCACGGATGACATGGGAAATGCGTTTCGACTCGATGAAAGGTCGCACTCCGTCATGCACCATCACGATGTCAGAAGGATTGATCGTCAGCCGTCGCAGCGCATTGTAGACTGAATCCTGACGTTTTTCGCCTCCCACGGTCACCATACTCACCTTGCGCAGACGGAACCGCGAAACGATCGATTCCATTTCCGCGATCTGTTGTTCTGGCACCACCACTGCAATTTCGTCAACATCGGGACAATGCTCAAATCGTTGCAAGGTATGAGCAATGATCGGTTTGTCGCGAAGGAGAAGAAATTGCTTCTTCACGGATCCGCCAAGCCGCTTGCCCGCACCTGCCGCGGGAACAATCACAAAAACCTTGGGTCTTGATTTTGGCATACTTATGTGCTCATCAGGGAGAGTTCAGAAACATCTTCTCTGCCAAACTTCATAAAGCCTGATGGTCAGAGAATGAACATCGCATCGCCGTAGCTGTAGAACCGGTACCCCTCTTTGATCCCCTTCTTGTACGCTCTCATGACAAAATCATGGCCGGCAAAAGCGCTCACCAGCATCAGCAGCGTCGATTCAGGGAGGTGAAAATTCGTCACCAGTTTGTCAGCGATCTTGAAATCATACGGGGGGAAGAGGAACTTGTCTGTCCACCCTTTTGACGGCTTCAGATGACCATCGGACGTCACGCTGGACTCGAGGGCGCGGCATGTGCTGGTGCCGACAACAACGACATTGTGCCGATTGTCAATCACCTTATTGATTGCATGCGCTGCATCGGGGGAAATCTCATAGTACTCCGAATCCATCTTGTGCTTTGTAAGATCTTCCACCTCAACGGCACGGAATGAACCCAACCCGACATGCAGCAGGATCGGAACGATCTTCACTCCCTTATTCTCAAGCTTCTTGAGGAGCGGCCTCGTGAAATGCAGCCCCGCCGTCGGTGCGGCCACTGCCCCGAGCACGCGGGCATACACCGTTTGATAGGCTTCCTTGTCTTTCTCCGTCGCATCGCGCTTGATATAGTACGGCAATGGCGTAATACCGATACGCTCAATAATCTTGAAGAAGTCACCTTTGTGATTGAAGCGGACTGTCCGACCGCGCGACGTCGTGTTGTCAATGACTTCGCACCACAGCTTTCCGTTATCAAAGAAGATCTTGTTCCCGATGCGGACCTTGCGAGCCGGATCAACGATGACATCCCAGATGTTATCCTCTGCATTCAGCTCACGGAGAAGAAACACCTCAATCTTGGCGTTGGTCTTTTCCTTCTTCCCGAACAGCCTGGCCTGGAAGACCTTCGTCTCGTTGACAACAAGGCAATCTCCTTTGTTGAGGAAGTCCGCGATTTCGAAGAACTTGATGTCGTCAATCGATTCGTCTGCACGATTGAGCACCATCAGCCGCGAGTGGTCACGCGGTTTCGCTGGAAACTTCGCAATAAGATTGCGCGGTAACGGATACTTGAAATCAGAGAGTTTCATTGCTTCTTGCCTCTCTCAATGATGAGGTGAATGTGGACATCAGAATACTTCGGTGAAGAGTACGTGCCCGCTTGCCCACTGCGGCAAGCTGTGTGCCTTCCGCGTTTGCACCGCGGGCACAACTCAGACTTCGGTACCTCTTACCGCTTCTTCGCTGCCTTTGTTGCCTTCTCTTCAATCGCTGCGTGGGCAGCCGCAAGGCGCGCAATGGGAACTCGGAACGGCGAACAGCTGACATAGTCCATGCCAACCCGATGACAGAACTTGACGCTTTCCGGCTCACCGCCATGCTCTCCGCAAATTCCCACCTTGAGGTGTGGACGAGTCGCGCGTCCCCGTTCGATTCCTATCTTGATGAGCTCGCCGATACCTTCCTGATCGATCGATTGGAACGGATCGACGGGCAGAATCTTCGCGTTCAAATAGTCAGGGAGGAACGAACCGATATCATCGCGCGAGAATCCGAAGCCCATTTGCGTAAGGTCGTTTGTGCCGTAACTGAAGAATTCCGCTACCTCTGCCATGCGATTTGCCGTCAGCGCAGCGCGCGGGATTTCTATCATCGTCCCGTAGAGGAACGATATCTTCTTCACTCCGAGCTTTGCACACACTTCAGCATACACGCGATCGACGATGACCTTCTGGTTGCTGAGTTCATTCACGTGACAAGTGACCGGTACCATGATCTCGGGATTTGCCTTCTTCCCTTCCTTCACAAGCTCTCCGGCGGCTTCCAGGATTGCCCGGACCTGCATCTCCGTGATTTCGGGATACGTAATCCCGAGACGCACGCCTCGATGACCCAGCATCGGGTTATTCTCGCGGAGTGATTCCGCACGCTTGTGAAGTTCGGCCATGTTTACGCCAAGTTCTTTCGCCAGCGCCTGCATCTTGTCTTCACTGTGCGGCACGAACTCGTGCAGCGGCGGATCCAGCAGACGGATCGTCACGGGACGACCATCCATAACCGCCATCGTCGCTTTGATATCGCTCTTCACAAACGGAAACAATTCTGTCAACGCAAGACGCCGTTCTTCCGCCGTACGGCTCATGATCATCTTGCGAAGAAGAAACAGCGGTTTGTCGCTACCTTCGCCATAGAACATGTGTTCCGTCCGGAACAAGCCGATACCCTCTGCACCGAACTCGATCGCCTTCGCACTGTCCTTTGGCGCATCCGCGTTTGTGCGAATCTTCAGAACGCGCACCTTATCTACAAGCTTCATCAATTCGACGTACGACTTGTTGTGTTCGAGATCCACGTCGACCAGGGGAAGTCCTCCCTCATAGACCAGACCGGTGGTACCGTTAAGACTGATCCAGTCTCCTTCCTTGATGACATTTCCTTTCTTCGTCATAAAAGATTTTCCGTCGTCACGAACTTCGACATCACTGCATCCAACGATGCAGCACTTGCCCCAACCGCGAGCGACGAGTGCTGCGTGAGAGGTCATGCCCCCTTTGCTCGTGAGAATAGCCTGCGACTTGTGCATTCCGTCGACATCTTCAGGGGAAGTTTCTTCGCGAACGAGGATGACTTTCTCACCCCGGGCTGCCCATGCCACAGCGTCCTCTGAGTTGAAAACGGCACGCCCCTTCGCTCCACCCGGACCGGCCGGCAGGCCCTTCGCGATCGGCGGCGTTGCCAATTCGGCTTTTGGATCGAGCATGGGGAGCAGAAGCTCAACGAGTTGATTCGGCGCCACGCGCAATACTGCCGTGTGCGCATCGATCAACTTTTCCTTGTGCATGTCTGTCGCCATACGAACCGCTGCAACTCCGTTGCGTTTCCCGACGCGGCATTGAAGCATAAAGAGCTTGTCTTTTTCAATCGTAAACTCGATATCCTGCATGTCCCTGTAGTGAAGTTCGAGCCGCTTTTTCATGGAGTCGAGCTCTTTGTAGAGCGATGGCATGATCTCATGAAGCGTCGGCAGAGTCCTGCTCTGATCGTTCTTCGAATACTCATTGATAGGGCCGGGGGTGCGGATGCCGGCAACGACATCTTCGCCCTGAGCATTGACGAGGTATTCACCGTAGAATTGATTTTCGCCGTTGCCTGGATTGCGGCTAAAAGCAACACCGGTGGCGCAATCATCGCCCATGTTTCCGAAGACCATCGTTTGCACGGTGACGGCGGTGCCCCACTCGTCGGGAATTCGCTCGATCCGGCGGTACTCAAATGCACGTTTTCCATTCCAACTCGAAAAGACCGCCCCGACCCCTCCCCAAAGTTGTTCGTACGGATCGTCCGGGAATGGCTTGCCGAGAGTCTCAAGAATCTTCTGCTTGAATTCTGCTACCAGCATCTTCAGGTCTTCGACCGTCAGCTCGGTGTCAATCTTGTACCCTTTGCTGTGCTTGACTGCTTCAAGCCGTTCATCGAGCACCTTACGAATTCCTTTTCCGTCCTTCGGCTCGATGCCTGCAGCTTTCTCCATAACTACGTCGGAGTACATCATGATGAGCCGACGATAGGCGTCGTACACAAAGCGCTCGTTCTTCGTCAGAGCCACGAGTCCGCCAATGGTCTTCTCACTCAGTCCGACGTTCAGAACTGTTTCCATCATCCCCGGCATAGACTTGCGCGCGCCGGAGCGGACGGAGACGAGGAGCGGATTCTTCTGATCGCCGAACTTCTTTCCCATCAGCTTCTCAATCTTTCCGAGTGCCCCTTCCACCTGAGCCTTGAGCTCTTTCGGGTAATTGCGTTTGTTCGCTAGATAGTAACCGCAGACCTCCGTGGTGATCGTGAAGCCGGGGGGCACGGGGAGACGAAGCCTGGGATGACCGGCCATCTCCGCAAGATTGGCACCTTTGCCTCCAAGGAGCTCTTTCATGGATTCATTCCCGTCGGCCTTGCCGCCACCGAAGGAATAGACGTATTTCGTTTTCTTTGCCATAGCGTGATTCTCTCTTTCTTGGTTGCTTATTTCTCTATCAAATGGAGCGGTATCGTTGTTCTGTTTGTTGTTGATTGATTTACAGTCTCAAGGAACCGTTCGGCGATCGCCCGCGAAGCGGGAGTTTCCCCGAGGTTCTGCATTCGTTCGGGATGCCATTGAACGAGGTTCAGGTACGACGTTCGATCTTTCATCAGCCATTCCGCGGCTTCGATCACTCCGTCCGGAGACATGGCACTCGCCATCAGACCACTGCCCATCCGTTCAATTGCCTGATGATGAGACGAATTCACATCAAACGCGTTCTCACCGGTGATAGCCCCGAGAAGAGTACCGGGAAGCACTTCAACGCGATGAGCGACCTGGTACTTGTCCCCCGTCGAGTGATCATTGTAGCCGGCGGACGGAAGATCCAGGACGAGCGTCCCGCCCAGGAATACGTTCATCACCTGCATGCCGCGGCAAATGCCGAGGATCGGGAGTTCACGCTCCAGAGCTTTCTCAATGACATAGAATTCAAACTCGTCACGCGAATGATTGATTTCTTTTGCATGCCCGACGCTGTCTTCGTTATCAAAGAACAGCGGGTCTACGTCCCCTCCACCCGTCAGCACAACGCCATCAACATTGTCAACGTCGCGAAGATTATTGCGCAAATGCGAGAGGAACGCAATTTCAATGTCTGGATCGAAATGCGCCAGCCAATCCATATAGTGTTTGAGACTTGGCTTCAGCGTATCCGTGATGCCAATTCGTTTCTTGGTAGCCATGCTCACAGTTTGTTTATCCCTTCAGTCAATTCATTTTCGCCAGCGATCACACTCTGTTCGATTTCCACAAAGAACAGGGGTGTATTTTCCAAGAAATCACTGAACTCATTTTTCGGCGACGAGAGACGAGCTACATCCTTTTCCGTCGTTACGCAATAGTCAGCCCGAGTTTCCGTCAGCAGCACTTCCAAATTCCGGAGCTCACTCCCACGATACAGGTGATGATCGGGAAAGACAACGTGCTGTTTCACTTCGAGTCCAAGGGCATGAAGCGTTCGTACGAACGACTCCGGATTCCCAATGCCGGAAAACGCGACCACCGACTTCCCTTTGATTCCCCCAAGGTCCACGCTGAATCTGGAGCTTGCCCGCCTGAATGCGGCAACCCTGGTCGTGATTCCAATGACCGGTTTGCCGGTCCAATGCTGTACTTCTGTTTTTGCTTTCTGAAACTGCACGACGGATTCACATCGCGAAATCGCAATGAGCGATGCGCGTCGTATGGAGGACATCGGTTCGCGCCTGTTTCCGGCAGGAAGCATCCATTCAGGTTTCTCAACTTCATCGACAGGAAGAACAAGAATATCCAAATCCCGTTTCAGATAACGATGTTGAAACCCATCATCGAGGATGATCACTTCCGAACCGAACTTCTCGATGGCGTATTCGGCTCCGCGGACACGTTGTTCATCAACGATCACCACAGCCCCTGTCAACTTGGCGGCCAACTGGGCTGGTTCATCTCCACCGGCCAATGCATCCGCGCACTGAACTGTCCCGTTGCTGACCACAAGCATCCCGCTGCTCTGACGCTTGTACCCGCGGCTGACGATGGCAACTTTTCGATCTGCAAAGAGAAGGCGCTTCGCCAGCATTTCAACGAAGGGCGTTTTGCCTGATCCACCCGCAGAGAGATTTCCGACCGATATCACCGGCACCCTGACCTTGTGCGAGCGAAGGAGTCCGATATCAAAGAACCAATTGCGTATTGTGACACCCACGCCGTACAAAGGAACACAGGGCAGCAAGAGTGGGCGCATAGCGTTACACCATTTGGAGGATGCGTTGGGCAACCCTTTGGGATGCTCCGAATTCACCCAATCGACCTTTGACGCTCTGCAGTTCCTGCTTCATCGAGGCAAGCAGGTCACTATTCTCGAGGAGCCGGATCACCTCTTGCGCCATCGTTGAAGCTGAAGCCCGGTGCTGAATGAACTCAGGCACAATTTGCTTCCCCGCAACGATGTTGACCAGGCCGATGTTCTTAACATGAATCAACAACCGTCCGAGCAGGTACGTGGGCCACGACGTCTTGTAAACAACCACCATCGGCGTCCCGAAAAGTCCTGTTTCCAACGTGGCGGTCCCGGAAGTCACGAGCGCGAAGTCCGAATTGGCCATCACCTCGTACGAAGCGTCCTTCACCAGATGAACACCCTCGACATTATAAAACCTCCGGAAGTGCTCCTCCTGCATGGTAGGAGCGACCGCAACCACAACCTCCATAGACTCTGCCTTAGCAATCGTCCGGCCCGCCCGAAGCATTTCCGGAAAGATCATTTCGATCTCCTGCATCCGGCTCCCGGGCAACAGCGCCAATATTCTCTTCTGAGGATCTAAACCATACCTGTTAACGAAATTCTTCCGGTCCAAATTAGCATGGAGCCCTTCAAGCAACGGATGTCCGACAAACTCCGCATCGACTCCCTCGTTACGGTACAAGTCCACTTCAAACGGAAAAATCACCAACATTTTGTCCACGATTCCCCGCATTTTCTTCACGCGGGATCGGTGCCAAGCCCAGACCTGTGGACTGATATAATAAACGACTTTCGCACCGCTTCGCTTTGCTGAATGCGCGAACCGAAGATTGAAACCGGGATAATCGATGAGAACAACAACATCAGGTTTTCGAAGTCGAAGAACAGCTTCCAGCGCAATTTTCATCGAACGGATCACCGGAAGGTGCTTGATCACCTCCGCGAATCCCATGAAGCCAAGTTCTTTGACATGGTAGATCAGCTGCATTCCTTCCTGCTTCATCCTGTCGCCGCCAACGCCGAAAATCTCGACATCCGGATTTGCGCGCTTCAGTTCCCGGACGACGCCCGCACCGTGTAAGTCGCCCGAAGCTTCGCCGGCGATGATCATCACTCTCTTGACCACATTACCTCCAAGCCCAGATCAGGAGAAGCAGGACAACGATGATCGACAATGCCTGCAACGTTCGACGCTCGGATCGTAGACATTCTGTCCAATTTGGTTTCTGATGGTCCTGAGCAGTCGTTCGATATGCGCTCAACCGCGGTAGGAATCTCGGCACGTTTTTCTTGAACTCGAGATATTCCTTGCCGAATTCCTTCTCCAAAAACTCCTCTTCCAGAGAAACGATCATTGCGTACTGAAATCCAAAGTACACGAGAGCGATCATAACGAGCCACGGCGTGAGGGCATTCGCCATGACGCCGATTCCGCAATACATCAGCACATTACCCAGGTACAGGGGATTGCGAAGATACGCGAACGGTCCGGCGACCACCACCTCAGGTGCACCGACGCTTCCCGTGACACGCGTAAGCGATCCGGCGTAGGCAACTCCCCAGAACCGGAGTGACTCACCGAGGATGGCAACAGCGAACCCGCAAAGAACCGTCGTCGTGGTGGGAAGAGCGAAAAGAACCATCGCGAACAAAAATGGAATCGGTGTGTAGCTGCGGTACCGAAACAACACTTGACGAATGTCTGACAACCTGCCCTCTTTCCAAATCTCTGATTGATCAGCCTTGTGCAAACACTTCACGCCGGGCCATTTCGGCTTCACGGCGTTTCTTGATGCGTTTCCGCTGCACGATCAGCTCGAGTCGTCGAGTCACATCGCTGAACGTCTTGAACTCGTGGTACGTGACGTTTTGCGCCTGACAGTATCGGATCAGACTTCCCTTCGCAAACACAATGTCCGCATACCGGACGGGACATCGGTCCGAGATTCCGTCACCAATATACACGATGATGTCATCGTCAGCCGAAAGCGTCAACACATGATTCCGCTTGCAGTTGCCGCACAGAAGACACTCGGCATCCGTGTGCGGAAAAGAAGGAACCAGTTTGGTCGTTGCGCCGGAGTCAACGAACTCCAGGTGGTTCGAAAAGAACGGAAGATTGCCAAACCCATTCTTCTTCAACAATCGCTCGACGTAGAAATCGAGGCCATCGCTCAGCACCACCAATGGAATATCCCGTCCGCGGCAAAATGCGGCAAACTCTTTGAACGTCGGATCGAGAGAGAATTGATCGACGAACTCCCCGAGTTCACCCCGGGTTGCGCTTTCCACCGCTTCGCATTCCCTCGTGAGGCACGCGCGGGCATTGATGGTCCCGTCCAGATAGTAGCGAACAATCTCACTCGCCTGAGCACCGGCGAATGTCCGGAAGAGCCGGCTTCCCACATCCTCTGCTGCTATCGTCCCGTCGAAATCGCTGAAAACCCGCATCATCTGCACTGACGACCTCTATCCATTCGGCACCGTCTCGTTGAATCGTACAGAGACAAGCTTCGAAACCCCTTCTTCTTCCATGGTGACGCCATAGAGGGCATTCGCCGCTTCCATCGTTCGCTTATTGTGCGTAACGACAATGAACTGCGTGTTGTTGGAAAACTTCCTGAGGATGCGAGTGAAACGGTCGATGTTGCTGTCGTCGAGCGGTGCGTCGACTTCATCGAGGATACAGAAGGGACTTGGCTTGACCAGATAGATAGCGAACAGGAGTGCGATGGCGGTAAGAGTCTTTTCTCCTCCTGACAGCAAGTCAATCGACGTGGGACGTTTGCCGCGAGGTTTCGCGACGATTTCGATGCGGGCTTCCAGAGGATCGACGCCCTCCTCCAATCGCAGATCGCATTCATCACCCTCGTCGAACAAACCCTTAAAGGTGGTGATGAAATTCTCCCGGATCTTCGCGAAGGTCTCGAGGAATTGGCGCTGGGCCGTCGCGTTGATTTCCTCGATGGTCGACATCAGCGTCTGCTCCGAATCGACCAGATCCTTGCGTTGAGCGTTGACAAAATCGAGCCGCTCTTTCTCGCTCTTGTACTCATCGAACGCGGCGAAGTTCACGGCACCAAGAGATCGGATTTTTTCTTTTAGAAGGCGAACTTCTTCACGCGCTGCGTGGAAGTCGAAGGTCTCATTGTCCTCGAATATCTGAAGCTGCATTTCAAGATCGAACTCCTCCTTGGCGCGAACCTTCAGGTTCTCGGCCTTCATGGTGAGTTCCTGGATCTTGATCTCCAGATCGTGCGCTGCCTTGAGCGAACCCTCATGGCGCGACCGTTCGTCCTTCAATTTGAGCTCGATGTCGTGCACCTGGCTGCGCTTCGCCGTCACATCCTTCTCGAACGCTCTTCGCTTCTCACCCAGGGATCCCAGCTCTGTGCGGGCGAATGCCAAAGCATCCTCCGTCTCTTTCATCTCGATCCCGAGGCGTTCGATCTCATCCCGTGCAGCGAAAATGTCGGCGGTGCGTTGTTCGAACGTTGAGGCAATTGATTGGAGTGTCGTGCCGGCGTAGTCGATCTCCTGCTGGATGCTTCGCTCTTCCCCTTTCAGGTTGAGAACATGAACATTGGCCTCGGCTGCAACCCGCGAATACTCATTCCAGAGGGCTTCCATGGTCTCGAGCTCGCTTGACGCTGCTCCAGAGAGGCGCTCGGCTTCCGCCTTCTCGCCTTCAAGCCGCTCAATGGAAGGTCCGAGCAGGCTCAGTTCACTCTGCAGCGTTTCGATCTCTTGTTGAAGCTTCTGAACTTCTATCTGGTTGCGTTCGATCGTCTCGTGCGCGCGCTTCTTCTCAAACTCGAGCTGCGCTATTCTAATTTCGACTGTGGTCATCTCCTGCTCGAGCGATTTCGCCTCTTCGAGCAGTTGTTTCACATCGATGCGGTTGATCTCATCATTCTTCTGCTCGACTTCATTCAGCAATCGCTCCCGCTGTCGTTCAAGCCCCCGAATCTCCTCCGCCATTTCTTCGAGCTGTGAGCGACCACCGATGTGCCCACCTTCATCCTGACGGACGCTCCCACCTCTCAAGACACCTTTGCTGGTGACGATTTCGCCCTCCAGCGTCACACACCGAACGCCCTTCTCTCTTCCGACCAGTTGGCGCGCGACAGTGACATCGGCAACAACCAGAGTATCATCAAGAAGCACACGATACAATTCCCTAAACCGGTCCTCGGTATGCACAAGACTGCTCGCCCAACCGACGACGCCGGGATCCGTGAGAAGAGGACGGTGGTCCATCAATTTCGGGAGGCGATCAAGGCAGATAAACGTGGCCTTTCCCTTCTGATGCTTCTTCAAGTACTCAATCGCTGCGTAGGCATTATCAATGCTTGAAACAATGACGTACCCCGAGGCCTCTCCCAGCGCAGATTCGATGGAGATGCGGTACCGCGGATCAACGGTCGCGGCTTCTCCCACGGTTGTATCGACGATGGACTTCCAGTCGCCGCTTTTAATCAGGAACTGAGCGCCTTCTGAATAGCCGTCATAGTTTTCGACCAGCCCTTTGAGGAAATCCATCTTCGCTTGTTTGCGATCGATGATGCTGCGGAGTTCGAAGTCGCGGACGCGCAGAGTCTCGAGCTCCTTCTGGAGCTCAATCTTTCGCTCTTCCATCTGATGGACTCTGACCTCAGCTTCAGCGTGCTTGCGGCGCAGCTCGCGATCTTCCGCGCTCAAATGAACAATGAGTTCTGAGTTCTTGGCGATGTCCTCGACGGACAGTTGATTCTCTTCCGTCGTATAGTCAATCCGGCCGCGTAAGTTGTCCGTACGCGCCTTCGCCTGTCCCTCTTTGTTCCTCATCTCCGATACTTCGAGCAGTAACGCAATGACCCGGTCCTGATGGATCCTCAACTCCGCCTTCTTGTCATTGAGCTGTTTCTCGAAGAGGTCCAGCTCGGCCTTCTTCTGCGTATACGCTTCTTCCGCAACGGTCGATTTTTGTCGCACATCTGCCAGCTTGAGTTGAAGCTCCTCCTGCTTTCGCGCGAGCTCTTCCTCCTGTTGACGCAACTGAACTTTCTCTTTCTCGTACCGTTCGATATTGGAAGAGAGAGATCGTCGTCGCTCGCTGGAAGTCGCTATCGTCCGTTCAAATTCATGGACTTTGCTTTGTTGCTCTGAATGCGCGAGCTGGAGTTCACCCATCCGATCTTCCAATTCGTCCATCTCTGAACGAAGAACGTCGAGCAGGGTTTCTTCCTGAGAGAGTTCAACATCGATCTTCGTCTTCTCGGTAACGGCGAGATTCAACTGAAGCTGGAGCGGATCGATCTTTGTCACGATGCTGGCGAATTCGCGCGCCATGAGATTCGTTTCGAGTGTCTGAACCTGCTTGGCGTGCTCGTTGTAGCGCTGAGCTTTGTGGGCTTGACGCTCAAGCGAGTTCACGGCTTTCTGAACTTCGCGAACAATGTCGCTGACGCGTGTCAGATCATGCTGGACGTTCTCGAGTTTTCGATAGGCTTCTTTCCTGCGGTGCTTGTACTTCGTCACACCTGCCGCTTCTTCAAAGAGTCGACGTCGCTCATCTGTGCTGTCGCTCAGAATCGTCTCAACCATCTTGAGCTCGATGACGGAATAAGCATCAGAACCCATTCCCGTGTCCATGAAGAGGTCACGGATGTCTTTCAACCGGCAGAGCGTCTTGTTCAGGTAGTATTCGCTCTCGCCTGAGCGGTAGACGCGGCGAGTGACGACAACTTCGGTGTACTCTGAAGGGAGGATCCCCTTGGTGTTTTCGATGGTGAGAGAAACCTCTGCGATGCTGAGGGGCTTGCGGCTTTTTGTCCCGTTGAAGATAACGTCTTCCATCTTGTCGCTGCGAAGCATAGTCGGGCGCTGCTCTCCCAATGCCCAGCGGATCGCATCCACGACATTTGTCTTGCCGCACCCATTGGGCCCGACAATGGCTGTCATGCCGGAATCAAACGACAGATTGATTTTCTGTGCGAATGACTTGAATCCGAACACTTCGAGCTTCGAAAGATACATTAACTCAGGCTCCGGCCAATGTGGATGAGATACTCGATGTTGGCGGTGAGAGCGTATGTCGTCTCGTAGTAGATGAAGATGCCTCCGAGGAGGAGGAGAACCACGAGAATTCCGCCCCCGTAGGCTTTCAACGGGCTGACATCATAGATCACCGAAACGCCCTTGAGCATTCTTACGAAGGACCACAGCACAAAAAACCCGATCAGAAGGAAGGCTGGGAGAACGTAGAAATCACTCTGGAGTAGCTTGAAAAGAGCCATTGCCAGCGGGCTTAAAAGGACAATCGGCAAGGAACCCCATACCGCAATGGCGAACGAATGATACCAATAGACCCGCCGTTTCACCAACAGCGAGAGCAGCTTGATCAACGCAGCGACCATGGGGTACCAGAGGAGGAATCCAAGCGAAAACACCAGGATGCCCTCAAAGGGGTGCCACGTCGCAGAAATCATGTACTCCTTCAAGCGATCCCAGACGACGAACGTTGTGATGAAATAGTCAGCGGGCAAATCTGTCCGGAATCGATAGAGAATGCCCGACAACATCACTCCCATCGTCGCGGCAACCGCCGCAGCGAGAATCAGTGTCTGCGGGATAGAAACCGTGTGCACATCCCGCAAATCCGCGTAAAAGTTGTACGATCTGACGAGGGCGCGTTTGAATGTTTCATTGAAGCGGCGATTGTAGTGATACAAGTACGCGACGACGAAAATGATCGCGAAACCCCACGCGATGTGGGCAAACGGGAAGGTCGCTCGATAACGACCGATCGGCAACGCAGTCAACTTCTCACCATTGTAGAGAAGCTTCACCATGTCGAATGATGACCGTTTCTCCCTGGCATAGCTGAGAAGTCCCTGAGGGTAGACATATCGATCACCAACCCCCACTGACATCAACGGACGATCGCTTCTCCAATCGGCGAAACCATCGATAAACGATCCGGCAATTTTCGCATCTTTAATGATGGCATAAGCTTTTTTGAAGTACTCGGCCTGAGCTTCCTGCGACATTGGATCACTCCAGCCGTTTCGGTTCTCCGGTTCAACATCTTTTCCATAGCCAAGCAGCACGACCGGTTGGTCACTGTGATCGGTCTTCCATGTCCGAAGCACGTTTTTCAACGAGTTCGCTCCTTCAACCGAGAGCTTTACTGCTGCGATATCCACCTTACCGGAACAACGATCATTCAAGAATACCAGCGAGCCATAGTATATCGGACGCTTGTCGAGCTTCTTCGCGACTTCTACAATTTTCTCGACGTACCCGCATGTCCTCGGATCCGACGAATCCAGGTTATCGCCGATACCCCACGCAACGATGGAGGGCCGATGCTGGTCGCGCTCGATCATCTCGGTGGTCACTGCCTCTGCCATGCTCGTGAAATGATCCTGGTCCAATATCGCTCCGGGAACGCCAACGGCAGGAATCTCCACCAGTGCGAGCAGTCCGTAACGATCACAAAGGCTCAGGACATAAGGATGAGGAGGATGATACGCGAACCGAACAGCATTCGCGCCGAGGGTCTTCATCAGCGAGATGTCCTTCTCCATCTGCTCATACGTCAACGATGCACCCTCCTGTGGTGCATCTTCGTGCCAAACGGTCCCGCGCAAAACAACCGGTTTGCCATTCAGAACAAAACCGTCCTTCTCAATCTCAAAGCGTCGGAATCCGGTCGAGATATCAAATTCATCGATGAGCTTGACTTGCTTTCCCTGTTGAACGAAGATCTTCGCCCGGAGGAAGTACAGATCGGGGGTATCGGGACTCCAGGGACGAGGCGATTTGACAACGACGGAAGCTTTCACCTCGTAGTCACGGTTCACCTGAACGGCAACAGGCTGCGGTTGAGACTGCCCGACGATCGCGCCGGTCGACTTGTCGACGACATCTATCGCGAACAAGGGCTGAAACGACTGTACGATAGCGCTGAGCGTATCCCCGGCTCCCCCACTGATCTTGCTGTTGAGCTCGCCGACGACATCCACGACGCCCTGCGTGAGGTCCTCATTCAACTCCGTCTTGAGCGTGATGCGATCGATCCAGAGTCGGGGTGTAACGAGGAGGTAAATATCGCGCAGGATGCCGCCGTAGTTTCGCCACCCCCAGATTTGTTTTCTCAAAGGAAGCGTCGACCGAGCGTTCAGAGTGGAGTTGACGATGATCTTCACCGCATTTTCGCTCCCGAGCTGCAGCGCGTTTTCAGGCAAATCAATATCGACATTCGTATAGCCGCCAACGTGCTTGCCGACAAAAACATCGTTGATGTAGATCTCTGCGTCGTGATTGATGCCAAAAGCGATGAGATGGAATGCGGAGGCCGAAAGTGTGGTCTTGTCGAGCGTGAACTTGCGGACAAAGACGATACGGCCCTGATAATCAAAAGAGCTGGGGACCTTCACTTCGTTCCAGGTCTCATTGTCCGTGGAATACATCCAGGTGCCTGCAAGGTCGATCTTGCGCCGGGATTGATTATCAGCATGCACACTCGCATCAGAACCAATCAGCGTCGGCTGACCATTTTCATGAATGCTGATTTGTCCAAAAGCTGAAATGCACGGAATGAAGCCTAGAAAGGCAAGAACAAGGGGGAGATGCTTGATAAAACTCTGAGTTATTTTGGCCAATTCTCTGAGCAGGCAATGGGCAAAAAGACGGGACAGATCGATTTCGGTACCCGTGAAACATCAGAAGCAATATAATACAAAAATGGCCGGAAATCAACGAAAATCATCAAATTGGCAGACTTGGGAAACTGCCTAAATGAAAGATTTTCAAAGATTTCGGGCCATCATTTGAAGAACAAAACACTGAACTCGTGGAACAGCGCTATTCCATACAGACATTGCATTGCCAGATGCAAATCGAGCACCTGGTCCCCTCTTACTTCTTCATCAAATTCTCCAGTTGCCTTTTCACCTGCTCTTGTGCTGCACGAAACATGTCGGGCAGAAAACACTCATAGTCGCCGGCTGCATTTTTGCGCACAAGCGAAGTCATCACCTTTTCTGACGGATCGTTTGAATTCCATGTCATACGATTTCCGCCATCGTAACAGGTGACCGAAAATGTCGCGAACACTGGCCAACCTCCCCATCGCTTGTCAAAATCTCCCACCTCAATGACGGAGAGCCGCTCAATCTCAACCCTTCCGTTGCAGGCCTTTGCCTTCTCTGACAAGAGATATACCTTGAGTGCAGGCTCAACCTCATCTGTTGTTGGCTTGGTGTCACTCGAGCATCCTGCGTAAACGCCAAGCAACAGGACCAGGATCGTCATCCATTTGAACATGTTCGATGCTGCCCTTTCGGCGGAGATCCACGCGCAACTTTCATTCGATCGGATGCTGCTCCGCGCTATTTCGTCTTCGGCGTCATGTCCGTCGGCAGCCGATCCATCTGTCTCCCCAAATCGTTCTGGCGTTCACGAAACAGCTCGGGAATATAGCATTCATACCCACCGTCCATTTTTTGCCGAACGATGGTTGTCCAATTGGCACTGCTGGTGTCTTCGTTGGTCCAGGAGGAAAAACTCGACCCTTCGACGCAGGTGACGGCAAACTTTGCATAGACGGGCCATCCGCCATACTTATCTTCGTAGTCGCCAATCTTCGCAATCGCCATTTGATCAACGCTGACGGTTCCGCCACAGGTCTTTCCTTTTTCCATGATCAGAAAGGTCTTCAGCCCGGGCTCAGTCTCGGCGATGCTTGGCTTCACCTTGTCAGAGCATCCGATGAGCAGAGCCAGAATCACACTTGCCGCAAGAATCCTGATGAAGTATCCCATGGAAAATCCCTCCTTCATGGATATTGGTTGTGAGTTCATTGTCCGCGGCGTTCAGCGAACTGCTGCTTTGATGATTGCAGAGAACGAATCCGCTTTCAAGCACGCCCCACCCACCAGTGCGCCGTCAACATTTGGCTGCCACAGGAGCTCAGCAGCGTTGTCAGGCTTCACGCTCCCTCCATATTGGATGATCACGTCTCCTGCTGCGGCTGGAGTGTACAACTCCGCGAGTAACGTGCGAATCAGAAGGTGGACTTCTTCCGCTTGCTGCGGAGTCGCGTTCCTCCCTGTCCCGATCGCCCAGACAGGTTCATATGCCACGATGATCTTCTGAACTTGCTCGGCAGAAATATCTTTCAGAACACCACGCACCTGGGTCGTCACAATCTGAGATGTGACGTTCTTCTCCCGCTGGTCGAGGGTCTCGCCGACACAAACGATCGGCACAAGGCCCGAAGCGATGGCCTTCTTGACTTTCTTGTTGATGAGCTCATCCGTCTCTCCAAAAATCTGCCGTCGCTCCGAGTGGCCGAGAATAACATACTCGCAGCCGACAGACTTCAGCATTTTCGGCGAGATCTCGCCTGTGAATGCGCCCTCGTCTTCATGATACATATTCTGTGCGCCGAGAGACATCACAGATCCTTTTGTGCATCGATTGGCAGTCTCGAGTGATGTGAAGGGAGGACACACAATCACCCTGACCCCTTTCAGATCAAAGGTCAAGCTGATCTTGAGTCCCGTGAGAAGTTCTTCCGTCTGATGAACATCCTTGTTCAGTTTCCAATTACCAGCGATTACTTTCGTTCGCACACTCATAGTTTTCTTCCCGTGAAATGTCTAGTCAGATTGAAATGATGAAGCTAGGGTTTCATTGATTCAAGTTTCTTTTTCAGAAGTTCGTTCACGATCTTGGGGTTTGCCTTTCCCTTCGTTGCCTTCATGGTTTCACCCACCAAAAATCCAAAAACCTGCACCTTCCCGCCGAGATAGCTCTCGACCTGTCCTTTGTTTTTCATGAGGACATCGTCGATCATTTGCTCGATGGCGCCGGCATCGCTCACTTGCACAAGACCCTTTCGTTTGACGATCGCCTTTGGGGATTGCCCGGACGTGAGCATTTCCTCAAATACGTCCTTTGCGATCTTGCCGCTGATGGTGCCGTCAGCGATGAGATTGATCATCTCACCAAGATCCTCCGGTTTCACAGGGAACTTTGCCACATCCACTTTGTCGGTATTGACGACCCTCAGGACATCACCCATGGTCCAGTTGCTGACGAGCTTGAAATTCTCGACGGTCTTCGAACGAAGGCTCGTGACAACGGCCTCGAAGTAGTCGGCCAGCGATTTTTCCGAGGTCAGGATGTCGGCATCGTATTTCGGAATCATGTACTCATCGACAAAACGATCACGCCGGCCGGTCGGTCCCTCGGGCAGTGCTTTTGCAGCCTGTTGTATCCAGTCAGCGTTGACGAGAACCGGGACGAGGTCAGGATCCGGGAAATATCGATAGTCGTGTGCTTCTTCCTTCGAGCGCATCGGCACAGCGACACCTTGCCCGGCATCCCAGAGGAGCGTCTCCTGGACCACCTTCCCGCCGCTTTCGAGGAGGTCAATCTGCCTGTTGATTTCAAATTCCAGAGCTTTTTCGACAAAACGGAAGGAGTTCAGGTTCTTTATTTCTGTTTTCGTCCCCAACACCGTTTCGCCGACCCGGCGCACAGACACGTTTGCATCGCAGCGCAGACTTCCCTCTTCCATGTTCCCGTCGCAGATTTCGAGATACCGAACCAGTTGACGGATTTTTGTGAGATAGAGGTACGCTTCTCGCGGGGAGCGGATATCCGGTTCAGTCACGATCTCCGCCAGCGGGACGCCGCAGCGGTTGACGTCGACGAGCGTATCAGCGTCCTGATCGTGGATAGACTTTCCGGCATCCTCTTCCATGTGAATGCGAGTGAGGCCGATGTCTTTACGCTTTCCGTCGTCCGTTTCAATCGTCACAAATCCGTTGGTGCAAATGGGCTCTTCGTACTGAGAGATCTGATACCCCTTCGGAAGATCAGGATAAAAGTAGTTCTTGCGGGCAAAGATCGAACGGGGCGCGATGGAGCAGTGCGTGGCAAGCCCCACACGGATGAGAAACTCCACAACCTGATGATTCAGTACAGGCAGGACACCCGGCATCCCGAGACACACTGGACAAACATTGGAGTTAGGATCGGCGCCAAAATGTGTTGAGCAGCTGCAGAACGCTTTGGATTCTGTGAGCAGCTGGGCATGAACCTCCAGGCCAATCACCGGCTCATATCGTTCGTTCCACAAAGCCATCGACAAGTTCCTGCGTTGAAGTTCAGATCCTAGAGAACACAGCCGCTGGAGTCACTATGCAGCGATTGCTTTCGTCACTTTCTCTGCGGCATCTTTGAGACTGCCCGCGACGAGAAAACTCAATCCGGACGACTTGAGAATCTCGGCAGCGAGTTCCGCGTTCGTGCCTGCCAATCGAATCACGATGGGCACTTGCACATGAACATTCTTGGCTGCCTGGACAACACCGTTGGCCACACGATCGCAGCGAACGATGCCGCCAAAGATATTAATCAGCACAGCCTTCACGTTGGGATCTTTCAGGATAATGCGGAAGCCCGCCTCCACCGTCTCTGCACTCGCACCGCCTCCAACATCCAGAAAATTCGCGGGCATACCACCGGCAAGTTTGATGATGTCCATGGTCCCCATCGCAAGCCCGGCACCGTTGACCATGCAACCGACATTTCCGTCGAGTTTAATATAGTTGAGATTCGATTTCGACGCCTCGATCTCGAGAGGATCTTCTTCGTCCAGATCGCGCATCGCGAGAATCTCCGGATGACGATACAGAGCGTTATCATCGAAATTCATTTTTGCATCAAGAGCGATGACGGCCCCTTCCTGCGTGATGACGAGAGGGTTGATCTCTGCGAGCGATGCATCGGACGCGTCGTACGCCTTGTAGAGCGCCATGAGAAACTTGACGCCGTTCTTGAACGCATCGCCGCTCAAACCAAGACCAAAACACAACCGGCGAGCTTGAAACTGCTGCAGACCAAGGGACGGATGCACGTATTCTTTGAGAATCTTCTCCGGAGACTCGGCAGCAATCTTTTCAATTTCTACGCCTCCTTCCGTCGAGACCATCACGACGTTTTGCGAGCGGGCGCGATCGAGCGTAATGCCGACATACATCTCTCTTGCGATGTTCATCCCTTGCTCGATCAAGAGCCGCTTCACGATGCGACCCTCAGGACCGGTTTGGTGGGTGACCAAACGCATACCAAGAATTTCGGATGAGCGATCCCGAACCTCGTCGAGGTTCCTCGCAAGCTTCACGCCGCCACCCTTTCCACGTCCGCCGGCGTGGATTTGTGCCTTCACGACCCAAACCGCTCCGCCAATCGTTTCAGCCGCACGAACGGCCTCATCGACGTTGAACGCGACCTTCCCGATCGGAACGGGAACGCCGTATTTTTTGAGGATCTCTTTTCCCTGATATTCATGGATTTTCATACGCACTCCTCGCTCTCGGTGAACTTTACTCCGTATCGACATCCTTGGTCTCGACAGCTCCCGATTTCCATTCCTCCAGCGATTCTTTCGCTTGCAGATACTCAGGAATCGGGACGAATATCTTTGCCGGCTTGCTCAGCGCACTTCGTGAAAGAGCGGAATCGCCTCCTCCATCCCACATAAATCCGATCGGGGCGAAATTCTGAACGAGCACCTTGTGTCCCGCTCCTTCGAGAAAGGATCTGGCTAATTCGCTTTCGTTGATGTCGGTTGATTGAAATACTCGAGCCCAATCCTGCTGGACCTCGACAGCCCGATGATCAGAACAAAATGCACGGCAATGGATGATCTTTTCACACTCTTCACACAGCAGCTTCCGACAGATGATACAGATACCGTCAGCGGGACGTTGGGGGTGCAGATCGCACATTTGCCCCGAAGCGCCGGAGAACAAGACGCCGCAGTGCGGGCAGAAATCACTATCCGAAGTGATTTCCTCCAAACAATGGGGGCACTTCACATATTCATCCTCGCCCAAACGCCCTCCTTCCCCGTCGGCAACACCAGGATGTGCTACTTCACCTTTTCGGAAATCGACTTCGCCTGCATCATCAGCAGGAGATAGTCCCTTCCGCCGGCCTTGGAGTCTGTGCCAGACATATTAAATCCCCCGAAGGGATGCACACCGACCATTGCCCCAGTGATCTTCCGATTGACATAGAAATTGCCAACGTGAAATACCCGCTTCGCCTTTTCAATTTTCTTGCGATTCTTTGTCCAGACACCGCCGGTCAATCCAAACTCCGTGTCGTTCGCGATTTCCAGAGCATGATCAAAGTCCTTTGCCTTGATGACAGCCAGAACCGGTCCGAAGATCTCTTCCTGAGAAATCGTCGACTTTGGATGAACGTCTGCGATGACTGTCGGCTGAATGAAATACCCTTCGCCTGCTGCTTTCTTGCCACCAACGATGAGCCGGCCTCCTCCCTGAATTCCCTTTTCGACATACGCTAGGATTTTTCGCTCGGAACTTTCGTTGATGACGGGACCCAGGTAGTTTGCAGGATCGTCCGAAGCGCCAACTTTCAGCGTTGCGGTTTTTTGCTTTAGAAGCTCGACAAACCTGTCATAGACCTTCTCTACCACGATCGCTCTCGAGGCTGCAGAACATTTCTGACCCTGGAATCCAAACGCTGAAGCAACGGTCGCTTGTGCCGCCGCCTCCAGGTCGGTCTGATCGTCGATGATGATGGAATCCTTTCCGCCCATCTCGGCAACAACGCGCTTCAACCAGATCTGACCCGGCTGCACTTTTGCAGCGAGCTCATTGATATGAATACCCACTTCCTTGGAACCAGTAAACGAGACGAACCTGATTTTCGGATGAGCGACGATGGCATTGCCGAACGAGCCTCCGGGACCGGTCACGAAGTTGATGACTCCCGCCGGGAGTCCCACTTCGCGCATCAAATTGAACAACATCCACCCTGTCAGCGGAGAATCGCTCGAAGGCTTGAGTACCACGGTATTCCCCGTGACGACAGCCGCCAAGGTCATACCAGTGAGAATGGCAAGGGCAAAGTTCCAAGGAGGCACGACTAATCCCACTCCAAGAGGGATATAGACGAGTTCGTTCTTCTCTCCGGGAGTTTTCGTGATCGGCTGCTTTCCGGCATACCGAAGCATTTCCCTCGCGTAAAACTCGATGAAGTCGATCGCCTCGGCAGTGTCCGCATCAGCTTCAGGCCACGTCTTTCCAACTTCATAGACCATCACGGCGCTGAATTCATGTTTTCGTTTGCGCATCAACTTCGCGGCCTTGAAGAGAAACTCAGCTCTCTTTTTTGGATCCACCCAGCGCCACTCTTCGAATTTTGCGGCAGCGGTCTCCACGGCTTTGTTGGCCATCGCGATATCAGCCTTTTGGAAGACACCGACGATTTCCTTTGGTCGAGAGGGGTTGTAGGAGTTGAGTTTGTCCGGAGTGGTAATCTCTTCTTTGCCGATAACGGCGGGGTATTCTTTCCCCAGAATCGATTTTACTTTCGCCAGCGCCAGCTCCATGGCTTTTCGGTTTGCCGGCTTCGTGAAATCAGTTAATGGTTCATTCTTGAATGACGAGATGGCCATACCATAGGTCCTTTACATGAGATGTTTCACTTCTCTTGCTCTTGCATCAGCGAGCGCACGATAGCATCATGCACTTTCGCGCGGATCGCGCCAATCTTCTGGTTGTCCCGCGTGGGATAGACTCTGTTCGTCAGGAAGACAACAATGAGTTCCCTCGTCGGGTCAGTGACCACAGACGTACCGGTGAACCCAGTGTGCAGCCACGTTTTATCCGAAAGCAACTTGCCCGACCATCCATGAGGAGAAATCTTCGTATCCCAGCCAATCCCGCGAGAGCTCTTCGGTGATTGCCTGGTGGTGAACTTCCGAAGAACATCCTCTTTGAGAAATCTCTTTCCTCCGTAGACGCCGCCCTTCAGCTCCATCTGCAAAAGGACTGCAAGATTCGGAGCCGTGGAGAAGAGTCCAGCATGACCCGAAACACCACCGAGGATCGAGGCGTTTTCATCGTGTACTGTTCCACGAACCGCGGTACCCGTCTTCCTCCAGAAGTTGTCCACTTCGGTCGGCATGACGCGATTCCAGAGTCGTTCGGGAGGGTTGTACATCGTACTCGTCATTCCCAGCGGCTTGAAGAACACCGAGTCGACATAATTGTCAAGAGTGGTGCCGGTGACTTTTTCGACGATCTTGCCCGTGGTGATCAAACCGAGATCGCTGTACACTGTTGAGTCACCTGTTTTGAAGGTGAGATGCGTCGCAAAAATCGAGTCAAGGAGCTGCTGAGGCGTTTTGCAGAACTCATAGAACTTGGCCCAGCCCACCAGACCCGAGTTATGGACCATGAGATTGTAGAGCGTGATGCGTTCCTTTCCGAATTGGCCAAACTTCGGGAAGTACTTGACCACCGGATCGTCCAGTTTCAGTTTGCCCTCTCCGACCAACCGCATGACGGCGCTCGTCGTGGAGATGACCTTCGTAACGGATGCAAGATCAAAGATCGTGTTGACATCGACTCTCTTGGAATACGGTTCGTACTCATATGACCCGTATGCTTTCTCTTGAACGATGACCCCGTCTTTCACAATGACAAGTACCGCACCTGGGAATGACGTGTCTTTGATCGCCTGGTTCACGATCTTGTCGACAACATCGAGACTGTCTCTGATGAATCCAACTTCTTCAGGAATCCCCGTTCGCAGTCTTGTTTTCGGATATGCGACGCCATCTCCAAACTTGTACACACCGGGAATGGTGATGGGAAGTTTCCCTTCCGCGGGAGATTCCGCGAAGAGCACCTCAGCCACGGCTTGCTGCATGACCTCAGCATCGGAGTACGCACAGACGTAGGCGTCAACTTTTGGAAGATCCATGATAACATATGGGTTGCCGAAGGAGATCACGATGACCGGCTTCCCAAGAGCACATGCACGCGTCAGGAACTCCTTTTGTCTCCGCGAAACGAATCCCGTCATCTCACCGGAGCGGGTAGAGAGATTGAGTTGAAAAATGATCACATCCGCGCCCGCTGCCATTTCGAGAGCGGAGTCATATTCGGCATCGTCGCTTCTTGGATCGACTTTCGCGAACTCGACGTTGAGGCGGCGATCGTGCAGCATCGAATGGAACGATCGACCGTTCTTGGGATCTTCCGTGTCTGAAACGTTGATGTCGACAATTTTCTTCGTATCCACAGGAGAAAGAGGAAGGATTTCACTCTTGTTCCCGAGAACCGTTACGGCTCTCCGTGCTATCTGCATCGCGAGCATTTCGTGACCGCGGGTGGAAACCACACTGGAAATCTTCCCGACATTCACCATCCTATCCAGGTCGAGTCTCATATCCTGTTTCGTCTGCAGGACTCTGCGAACTGAAGCATCGATGCGCTGCTCGGAAATATCGCCGCGTTTTACGGCAGCGATGATGGCATCGATCGCCACGTCGATGTCTGACGGCATCAGGACAATATCCGTTCCGGCCTTGATCGCGAGAACCGATGCTTCCCCCGAACTGTATTTCGAAGCGACACCCCGCATACGCATTGCATCGGTGACGATAAGCCCATCGAAATGAAACTCTTTGCGCAGAAGATCGGTCGTGATTCGTGGAGAAACAGTGGCAGGGATTCCTTTGCCGGTATCATACGCCGGCAAGGCGATGTGGCCGACCATGACAGACTTCACTCCTGCTTTGATCGCAGCCCGGAAGGGGGGGAATTCAATCGAATCAAAATGCTGCTTGCTGTAGTTGAGCGTTACCATTCCAAGGTGTGTATCGACGTCCGTATCCCCATGCCCGGGGAAATGCTTGACGGTGGCAATCATGCCGCCTTCCTGCGTGCCGCGCACAAATGCCGTCCCCATTTCCGTCACCAGTTTGACATCATCACCGTAGGACCGTGTGTTGATGACCGGATTTCTGGGATTGTTGTTGACATCGATTGTCGGAGCAAAATTCTGATGGATCCCCAGCGCCCTGGCTTCGTCAGCAGTAGCACGCCCGACTTCGTAAGCGTAACCGGGATTCCTCGTCGCACCGATTGCCATCGCGCGTGGAAACATGGTTGCCCGATGAACGCGCATTGCAGCTCCGTATTCGAAGTCACCAGCAATGAGGAGCGGTATGTCGGAAGCTTTCTGGAGTTTGTTGACCATGAGAGCATACTCGTAGACGTCACCGATGGAGAGAACCAAGCCCCCCACTTTTCGCTTGGTAACGTACTTTTCGAGCTCCCGCCACGGGTCAGAATCCTGAGCATAATACGTCCCCGGTGTTGACGGAAACACGAGCTGAGCGACCTTTTCTTCGAGCGACAGCCGCTTCAGGGTCGATTCGACCCACTCAGAGGTGGCAGGCTTTTCGCTGGTAACAAACATTGTGGAGACTTCCTGGGCAAATGACGAAAACGACACGGTCAGACTCAGGAGGAGAAAACTTGCCCCCCTGCGGAGGCAAGCAAGCAACAGACATCGTGTGTGCAGAGAATGGGATTGCATGGACCAGCCGTTCTTAGAAAGTGGTTGAAGATTGGATAGAAAAATTACGAAGCAATGTCTCGAGAATCAATCGGAATCATTCCTGAGTTTTCACAACCTTCTTTGCAAAGAGCGGATCGATCTTCACAAATGCTGCGACAAGAAATCCGGGAATCGTCGCGAGGATGACCCAGAGGAAGAAGTTCTTGTATCCAACCAGTTCCTGAAGATCTCCGCTGAACATTCCTGGCAGCATCATGCCAAGCGCCATGATGCCCGTGCAGATTGCATAGTGAGCGGTCTTGTGGTCCCCTTCAGAAACAGAAATCATGTACAACATGTACGCCGTGAACCCAAATCCATAGCCGAATTGCTCCAGACCAACACCGAGGTTGATGAGGAGGAGACTCTCGGGTTGAACTTGCGACAGAAACACAAACACGACATCCGGGAGATGAATAGCAAATACCATGATCCACAACCAGTACTTGAGACCCTTCCTGGAGACGATATATCCTCCAAGGAGCCCTCCAAGCAAGAGTGCAATGACGCCGACTGTCCCGTAGACAATTCCGACTTCGCTTGTCGTCAGACCCAAACCTCCTTTGCCCCTTGGATCGAGGAGAAAGGGGGATACCATTTTGACGAGCTGAGCCTCAGCAAATCGATAGAAGAGCAGAAACGCGAGTGTGGCAATGATCCCCTTCTTGTTGAAGAAGAGCGCGAACGTATGAACGAATTCTTTCCAGACGCTTTGAGACGCATCCGCACGCGTCGGCTTGTCCGCCAAGGGATAGGGCAGCATCAGCTTGTGATAAGCGAACAGGAGAAGAAACATTCCGGCGAGAACGCTGAACGTCACGGACCACGCAAACGGGATATTCCCGGATTTGGCAGCGAAGACCGCGGATTCCTCCTTGGTCAGGTTCTTGTCAAGTTGCACGACGATGAGCGCACCCTTGTCCCAATTCCCACGTGTGAAGGTCAATCGGTCGCCCTCTACCACTTTGAGACTTGCGTCCCCGGACTTGTGTTCGAATGCCACAACCACCGGGCTGTCATCCAGCGGCGGACGTGAAAGGCGGAGATGAACGAGCCCGACATTTCCGCGTTTGTCGACATCGGCATCGGACCCCCTGTGTTCGCCGACGAGATCGCGGATGAATTGTTTGATCCTCGAGGACACCACTCTATCCCACCAACTGCTCTCTATTTTTTCGTCTGCCGTGCGAAACGCGTTCGCGATGTTCCGTGATGCAACCGACTTCACAACCGAATCCACTTCAAGCTTGGTTCTCGGAATCAAAGGAATTCGCAAGACGGGAGGACCCGCAAGCACTGCAACCTGAGTTCCTGGTTCCGCCACAAGATCGGTCATGGCAACGCTTGTGTCTGCGATTGAACGAACTGCTTGGACGGTGACATCGTGCGTGGGGAGACTCGAACTCGTCTCAATGGTGCCGGCCACAATGACGAGGAGCCCCTGACCCGTCAGCATCGCGACCCGATAGAACGTACTGCGAACGCCGGAAAACGTTGCCTGCTCGTGTTGTTCCAGACTGAGCATATAGAAACCATCTGCCGCGATATCATGGGTCGCTGAGGCGAACGCCATCAGCCAGAACATCGCTATGCTCCATTGGAAGAACGCTGACGCCGGAAGAGTAAATGCCACCGAAGCCAGTCCGAGCCCTATCACAAATTGAAGGGAGACCACCCAGAGGCGCTTCTTGGAGAACATGTCGACGAAAGGACTCCACAGTGGCTTGATCACCCAGGGCAGATACAACCAACTTGTGTAGAAGGCGATGTCGGAATTTGAGATCCCCAGCCGTTTGTACATGATGACGGACACCGTCATCACGACGACGTACGGAATCCCCTGCGCAAAATACAATGTTGGGACCCACGCCCAGGGGTTTCGATAGTTCTTCTGGTTGTTCTCCATACCGGATTCCTCTTCGAGGATAGGTTTAGTAGAGTTTCTGCAGGCTGGCACCCGAAAAATAGTGCAGCACGATCTCTTCTGCTTTCTTTCCCTGTGCCGCCATCACCGCTGCACCAATTTGGCACAGACCGACCCCATGCCCCCACCCTGCTCCATGCAAGGTAAAGCGAGTTGGCAATCCACGGGAGTCAAGTTCCGCCTCCACGACAAATGCGGAACTGTACAGATGACTGTTCGAGAGCCAACGGCGGATCTCAAGTTCTTTTCCGACGATCATGGTTTTCTTCGTCCCGACAATCTTCAGCCGCGTGATCCTTGAGGATGGTCCGCGTTGCAACGGAAGGAGTGCCGTGATTGTTCCAAAGTCAATCCCCGACCTCTTGTGTACGATGCGCTCGAGTTCTTCGCGTGAATAGTCCACGCGCCAACGAAAGAAGTCCGTGGTCTCCTGATCGAACGAGGGAAGAATCTGCTTCAGAATAGCGACATCGTTCGTGTTACAATAAGCTTTCGGTGAAGAGAGTATCCACTCGCGCGCTTCAGGTTCTGCGGATTTGTCGCCATAGGGCTGTTCTGCATCCGAGACAGACCGCAGGTAAGGAATAGCAGTGTCCTCCCAGGCGTTTTCAAAATCCTCCGTGAGTCCACCGCAGGCTTTGTAGAAACGGGCATCGCAAACCTGGTCATCGTGAACGAGCAGGACACCCCTCGTATCCTCGATTGCCTTCTGAGCATTCTCCGTAATGATTTTCGAAATGCCCTGATATCTCTGGCAGTGGTCGTCGGCGCAAACGTTAAACAGCAGGTGGTCTTCTCTGTCGTACCATCGGACGATTTCCGACTCCGTTTCCCGCGATCGGATCGTTGGTACACCAACGTTTCTTGCCTGCATCTGTTTGTAAAGCATTGCGACGAGCCAGCTCCTTGATGTGATCGCATGCGCACGGAGCAACTCGAGCGGAGCTTCAGCACTCATCTCCGATGAGATCACGCTTTTCAGATAGTTTTCGACTCCAATTTCGTTGATCGCCGTCAACGAGCCGTCCGGCGCCGCAACAAACCGCAGGTTTCCCTCGAACGTCTGGTCTTCCTTGCGCTCCCAATGAAAGTTAATACCGATCGTTACTTCATGCAGCGTGAACGTCGCGCGATTGAGCGCTGTGCAACAGATGTCTTCACCCTTCATCACCTCAATGTCTTCATCATCGAACAGGACGAAGCGACCATCAAGTGAGCGGACGGTGAACTTCCCTTCCAGTCGCACAGTGGTCGGAAGTTCAAAGCGGCCATTGAAGGTGCCCTGAATTTCGGGCACATGTTCTACAACTCCGACGCTTACATATGGTTCCTGATGAATCATGGTTTTTTTAGAATCTATGAAAGCTGCAGGATGGTCTTATCAAGATCCGCGGGCGGAAGGCTCACTTCCTGAAAAATGCTCTCCACCCGGGATGCATCAACTGTCTTGAAATCCTTCTCAAGCGGTGTAACGATCAGGCCTCCGATGTCCACGGCTGCTGGACTGATCACAATGCGCTCCGCCCCCTCCTTGAAAAACACATCGGGCCTGTGTTTGCTTCGCGGAAAGAGGATCACTCTCCACTCCTCCCCCGAAAAGGAACACAACACATTCATCATCGGCTCTTCACTCACTCCCATGGTCTGCCGAAGCGCCTCGGTGAGATTGGTCAGGACTGTAACGAGATTCTCTTTCTGACGCGACTCAAGCACAATGACCTGACGCCCGAAGTCCTGCAATGTCAGGATATCCACCGAATCGATTGACCGACGAAACATCCGGCGCGATTCTTCCCTTGCAGACAGTTCGACGGGAATCACTCCCGTCGGGTTTGCCTGGAAGTGCATGTGGTCGGGGGCCGAAGCACCACACTTTGGTCCATTGTAAAAGACTGTGAGCCGGGGACTGAGGTCGCGGGCAAGATCCAGCATCGTCGGGATGTACGGTGCGAGGACCTGGGGTATGTGACGGATATTCGAGATGGTGAAGTGCTCCGCAAAAATAGGAGCTGGGTTGCACAGAATGAGAAACTCATCCTTGTAGACGATTCCCTTCTGCGGCTCGGGAAGGTTTTCCACACAGAGGAAACAGCGGCGCTCACGGATTGACTGCGCGTCGACCTTTGCGCCCGTGCTCACGATACGACCGGGATTAAACTGGAGCCAAACGGAGAACCCCCGGCAACGGATTTCGCGCAGACGGACGGTTGCCAGCGAAGCGTACCCCGTCGTCAGTTGGGGCCACGTCAGTTTCTGATGTTCCAGAAGCTGACGTGAAAGCTCAGCCAGTGGAGTCTCCGAGTTGACGGCTGTAAAGGACCTGGCTTGAATCAGTGGTGTCAGAAGATTCTCAGCAGTGTGCCTCCGGCGAACAGAGAAGGTTTCCCTCCTCACGGGGGAGCAGGTTTAATGAATCGACTCGTTGATGATAAAACCGATGTGATGGTCGACTGTCGACTTGCCCATCGAAAAAGGCTCCGTCCGGACCACCTGATATCCCATGCTCTTGTACCAATCAACGGTGTGTTGATTCTGCACCATGACGCCAACCCACAAGCGGTCAAGTCGAAACGCTTTCGCCTCCTCGGCAGCGCGTTTCATCAACAACTTTCCAAGACCCTTGGACTGAAACTCCGGGAGCACATAGAGCGAAGAGACGTAGTAGCGGTTTTCTTCGGGATCTCTTGCCGTCCTCATGAATGCGACCACCTTTCGCTCGACCTCGATGACAAATCCGTCAGCCATCGGATTATGAAAGAGCGATCGAAGGGAATCCAGATCATAGTGTTCTGCGAAATATGCCCGCAAATCATCCTCGGGAATAAAATGCGAATACGAATCAAGCCACGTCTTCCAAAGTACATCCTGAACTGTGCTCAGGTCATCGAGCGTCCAGCGGCGAACAGTGTGTGCCATACTATGCTCCTTGTCGATTCATGCGTTGGCGTGCAAGCATTTCTATGGTGCGTATCTTGTCTTTATAGATGTCGTTTTGGTTTGCCTTCTCTATAGAGAGGGCTGCATCCGTGTTCCCCTCCCAGCGACGGCACAAGTAGAGGGATTCGAAAACCCTGCCAATCTGATAGTGGCGCGAAAGTTGAATTGCGACGGCATAATCCTCGCCGTAACTCGTATTGGGGAGCAACACCTGCCGCAGCAAAGCAGTATTGAAGGCGCGAGGAGCCCCAAGTCCATTGATCCTCAGGGCGTTGTTTCGCCCGTTTTCAGGAGTCCACTCCCGATGATCGATGAGCCCCGGGGGGAGTTCTTCAAGCTTCATGTTCACAAGCTTGTACGATCCGATCACCATGGCATACTCGCCGCCGCGGAACGCGTCGATGACTTTCTGAACCGTATCCGTCCCGCTATAGATGTCATCCGAATCGAGTTGGATCGCATAGCGCCCGCAATGAGGCGAAAGGACGGCCTCGTTCCAGCAGCCGCCGATTCCAAGATCGTGGCGCGAAGGAATAATGTGCTTCAATGCGGGGGAATGCGCCGCCAAGTCCGAAAGGACCTTGGTCGTTCCGTCAGTAGAATGATTGTCGACGACGATCAAGTTGAAAGGACCATCGAACTTCTGCTGGAGAACGCTGTGGACCGCGTCGGCGATCGTGTGTTCCCGATTTCGCACCGGGATGACCACACTTGCCTCCACAGGGAATTGAGCATTGGATTTCGGAAGAGGCTTGAAGCGCGGAGCCAGATAAACGTCCACATTCTTCAGATGCTGTGTGGCCACGGCCTCCATTTCCTTTTGCACGATCTGGTTCCTCGGATCGACATAGTCAAAGAGCTTCTCACCGGTCAGGCGCAGATCAGATTCCACTTTTGTGTAGAGATGTTCTTGAATGTGAAATAGTGAATGGGATACGGAAACCTTGAGCCGCAGGTCGTAGAGTCCGGCTCCCTCGACATTTGCGACAGGACCGAGAGAAGAAAGCGCCTGTTTCACCGCAGGCATCGAAAACAGAAGGAGCGCTCCGAAATCGAAGTTGTCGCGGATGCTCCCAAACTGATAATCGATCACAGGATGTTCTGACCGGACGCCTTTCTTGACATCATGGAAGTCGGAATAGCACATGCCGGCGGAGGTCTGCTCCGCAATGCTCGTGAACCGTTCAAGAGCAGCCTGACCTAGCTGGAATTCCTGCGATTGCGAGACGAAAAGAAAATAGCCGGATGGTACTTTCCCGAGAATACTGTTGAGCGTTTTCCCCGAGGCGAGAGTAGGTGAAACAACGCCTTCGCACTTCCGGTGGACACCGGAGTACTCACCGCCATGGACCACGAAGATCCTTTCCACCAGCGGCGATTCGATAAACTGCCGAAGTGTCGATTCAAAATGCGGCAGCGTCGAAAAAGGCAGAGCGACAGAGATCAAACTCATAGCTGGTCCTGAGCCGAGCGTATGGAAAGAAGAACAGCACCGTAGGTCGGTGAAGCCTCGGGAACAATGACATGTACTTGAGGCATCGAAAACGTTATTTTTTGGGTCAGGATTCTCCGATAGACATTGTCATTGCTGATCAGGCCGCCGATAAATGCAACCGGGATCTTTGCCCTGGCGCCCTTCGACTCCTCTATCTTATTGACAAGAACCCGGACATGTTCAAACAACTCGAAGGTTGCCTTATTGAGAATTCGCTGACACTCGGGATCCTTTGCCTCCGCCGCTTCCACAACGAGCGGTGCGACTGTCGCGACATCGAAACTACTGCGATAGATCGATCCGATAATCTTCTCATGGTTCGAAAGCCCAAATCGCTGATCGATGAGCGCCGTCAGGAGCGTTGGTTTTCCACGACCGTCCAGGTGCTTTGTCACTGCATTGAGGCCATCTCGCCCGATAGTGTACCCGCTTCCTTCATCGCCAAGGATACGCCCCCACCCTCCTACTCGGTGTGTCGATCCTTTGTGATCCTTTGCGAGGGCAAACGATCCCGTGCCTGCAATAATGATGATTCCTGACTTTCCTTTGAAAGCGCCTTCGAGGGCGATACGGCCGTCGGTCTCGATTCCCACTCTGCCGAGAACCGCCTTGCGTCTCTTTGCTTCACTGGCGACCGCAGCTTTCACCTGGTCTTTGTCCCCATCCCTTCCGGCCCCCGCCAAACCTGCAATCAGAGAAACGATATCGTTCGTTTTGCATCCTGCGCGACCAGCAAGTTCTTCGGCCAGACCGACAATGACTTCGGCGACCTTTTCAAATCCGACGACCTGGGGGTTACTGGGCCCGCTCGTTTCCTCAGCCAGTACATTGCCACTGAGATCGCTCAGCATCGCTGCGGTCTTCGTGGCACCACCGTCCATTCCTATGACGAATTGTTTTTTGGCCATAAAACTCCAGCAGAAAGTAGATATAATTGGAGGTAAAATCAAGAAAACTGCTCTGAAGAGAAGCGACGGCTGTCACATTTCTGTGATGTCCTCCTTCGTTGCCCTTTCGTCGATTGTTCGCTATTATGTCCGCGTTACGAAATTCGGTCTTCAATGGTGAAAATTCGCCTTCACCGATGATTTGCAGATGAATCTCGAACACCTCTTCCTGCATCCAATATTCAGGAATCGGAACAAAGACGGAGTTTCTGAACTCACATATCCGTTCTAGCGACCTGATTTCCGGATTTCAACCAACAGTTCCAATGAACATAAGGAGAGAAGGAATGAAAAGCGTATTGAGTATCATCTTGATAGCAGCTGCCGTTGGACTCGTCACCAGTGCGACGGCCCAGCAACAGCAAGCTGTGAATTTCTCGTTGAAGTCCGCGGACGGAACTTCGGTTGAACTGAGCCAGTTCAACGGCAAAGTCGTCGTGATCAACTTTTGGGCAACATGGTGTGGACCGTGCAGAAAGGAGATTCCAGATTTCATTGAGGCCTACAAGAAATACAAAAGCAAGGGCCTGGAGATTATCGGAATCTCATTGGATCAGGATGGATGGGCTAAGGTAACGCCCTTCGTGAAACAGAACAAGATCAACTATCCGGTAGTGTTGGGAGATGCACACGTCGTGCAAAACTATGGCGGATTCAATGCCATACCGACAACCTTCATTGTCGACAGGAATGGGATAATCGTTGATCACACAACTGGCACGATGAGCCTCAAACAACTCGAAGCGAAGCTCAAGCCGTTGCTCTAGAATCCCCCAGCAAATCGTAAGGATACGTTTCGATGGCACGTTTGAATTTCAGTGAACGTTGGTGGACCGTGGTCCTGATTCTCGCTGCCTCCGCTGTGGCCGCCCCAACATTAGCGCGTCAGATGGGCAGCTCGAGCGAAAGCAGGATCGAAGCCAGTTCAAAGCTCTCCATAGATAGAGCGGCAGCAGGATCGACATTCAAAGTCGCCGTGATTCTCAAGATTGCTGAAGGCTGGCACGTCAATTCACATACACCGACGTACGATTACTTGATCGGCACGACTCTCGAACCTGCGCAGCGCGAGGGAATTATCGTGACGGATATCCGGTATCCCAAAGGGGAGAAAACAAAGTTCGGGTTCGCTGAAGACTCGCTGAGCGTCTACCAGGGAAGTCCGACAATCTTCTTCACCGTCAAGCTTTCTGAAAGAGTCCCGCCTGGAAAGGACACGCTGCGCGCCAAGGTTGAGGTACAATCCTGCAACAATCAGGTCTGCCTGGCCCCCGCATCGATCGATGTGAGCATTCCCGTCGAGATTGTGGGAGCAGGAGACAAGACGAACCAAATCAACGAAGCTATCTTCTCGTCGTACACAATTCAGGCAAGCACGCCGACCGGAGGTTCAAGAAGCGAGATTGGCCAGCTCTTTGAAGAGAAGGGATCATTGGTTGCATTCCTTGCAATCTTTGTCATCGGACTTGCGCTCAACCTCACACCGTGCGTTTATCCGATGTTGTCCGTCACGGTTTCACTGTTCGGCGGGCAAACGGAAACCAATGCAGTCAAGGTGTTCCTCAAGGCAGCGACGTACGTTTTGGGTATTGCAACGATGTACACGGTTCTCGGAGTGAGCGCCGCTCTCAGCGGGACACTGTTCGGAAGCTGGCTCCAAAGCCCATGGGTCCTCAGCGGCATTGGCGCATTGCTGCTCGGTCTGTCCTTGAGCAGTTTTGGGCTGTACCAGATTCAGATGCCATATTGGTTGACGAGCAAACTCGGCGGGACCACAGGTACCGGATTGATTAGCCTGTATCTTTCAGGACTCGTCGTTGGCGTCTTCGCGGCTCCGTGCATCGGCCCCCCAGTCATCGCACTTCTCACACTCGTGAGCTCGAAAGCAGACCCACTCTTTGGCTTCTGGGTGTTCTTTACGCTCTCGCTGGGCCTCGGATTTCCGTATCTCATTCTCGGCACCTTTTCCGGCATGATTCAGAAAATTCCACGTTCGGGCGCGTGGCTCGTCTGGGTCGAGAGAATCTTTGGGGTCATTCTGAGCGCAGCCGGATTGTTTTATCTCTCGCTGGCGTTCATGCCCAAACTCTCCGCATTTGTTATTCCCGCTGCTCTGATTCTTGGAGGCATCTATCTGGGATTTCTGGAACGATCGGGCAAGGGGAAAAAAGGGCTTCAGTGGATCAAGTGGGCGTTCGGAGTCATCGCTGTCGCGCTTGGACTTTTCACCGCGAACGCGTTACGCGAACCTGGCATCCGCTGGGAACAGTTTTCCGAATCGAAGATCATAGACGCGAAGTCTCGTCACAAGCCGGTGTTGATGGATTTCTACGCTGATTGGTGCATCCCTTGCCTCGAGCTCGAGCGGAAGACGTTCACCGATGCGGGCGCTATCGATGCCACATCGGAATTCGTCAGGCTGAAAGTGGACCTGACACATTTCGACTCTCCTGAGTCGGAAGCGCTGCGGAAGAGGTATGATATTGCAGGAGTCCCAACCATTGTATTCCTCGACAGGAACGGGCAGGAAATGCTTAGTTCGCGAGTCGTGGGGTACATCTCACCCAAGGAATTCGTTGAGCAAACCAAGCCTGCTGTTGCTGCCGGGAGGTAGAGGGCGCACTCCAGAATCATCCCACCGAATCATCGTATCTCCCCCCTGGCCATCCAACGATAGTCTGACAATCATGACGAGCACTCCCATGAGAAACTCTCAAAGACGATTCTATGTTGACGATGCAATCTATTTCGTTACGACGGTCACACACGGCCGCCATCCATTCTTCCTAGAACCGACCTTCGCAGATATATTTGTCCTCGACTTGTGGTTCGCTAGCAAGATCAAAGATTTCAGGTTATATGGGTACACGGTGACAGCAGATCACGCGCACCTCCTGGTTCAACCCAACAGATTGAGTGACATCTCGTCGGTCATAGCTTCTCTCAAACGCAATGTCTCGCGCGATATCAATGACTTGATTCACGAAAGACCTCGTACTCGAGACTCTGCAGGGGACGATTCGAATCGTCCCCTCCCGGAAAGCACCGAGAGCATGAAAGCCAGCATAGAAGCAATGAAATCTGCTCATCCGACTATGAACCCTCTGAACATTGAACGACACTGCCAACTGACACTCGATCTTCGTTCCAAGTTCTCAAAAGAGTCACGGCTGGAGTTCCAGTCCGCCCAATTCCGTTGGCAGAAGTCCTTTTATGACCACGTTGTCAGAGACGAGAAGGATTTTCTACGGCACCTTGAGTACATCTGTGGCAACGCGGTGAAACACAAACTCACATCAACAGCAGAGGATTGGCGCTGGAAGTGGGTATTTGGAGAAGATGAACCAATTGAGTTACGATGAAATCGGGTAATCACATTTCCGACTCTGGCAATCCACCCAACCGACTCATCCAAGAGAAGAGCCCCTATCTCTTGCAGCACGCGCACAATCCTGTGGATTGGTACCCGTGGGGTGAGGAGGCCTTTCAGAAAGCCCGCCTCGAGGACAAACCGATCTTTCTTTCGATCGGCTATTCAACGTGCTATTGGTGCCATGTGATGGAGCGCGAAGTGTTCGAGAACGAGACCATCGCAGCTCTGATGAACGACACCGTTGTCTCCATAAAAGTCGATCGTGAAGAGCGTCCGGACATCGACCGCATCTACATGTCCGCGCTTCAAGCGATGACCGGGAGCGGGGGTTGGCCGATGTCAATGTTCCTGACTCCGGATCTTAAACCCTTCTTTGGCGCCACCTACATTCCTCCGATGGATCAATCTGGGAGACCCGGGTTCCCACAGATTCTCGAACGCATCAAGGAAGTCTGGACAACCGATCGTGCTCAGGTGCTCGAAGCCGGACAACGGATCGGCCAGTACTTGCAGCAAATAACATCCACGCCATCGCAGCCGGTTGATGCTGGCCAGTCGGCTCTCGATGCAGGATTTGAGTACTTTCGCAGAACCTATGATTCCGTGAACGGTGGATTCGGTAACACACCAAAGTTTCCGAGACCTGCCGTGCTAAATTTCCTCCTCCGGTATCATGCCCGGACGAAGAACCAGCAAGCGCTTGAGATGACTCTCCAAACTCTTCGCGCCATGGCGCGAGGCGGAATGTATGATCACATCGGCGGCGGGTTTCATCGATATTCCACCGATGAGCGGTGGCACGTTCCCCACTTTGAAAAAATGCTCTATGATCAGGCCCAACTCGTCATCAGCTACCTGGAAGCGTTTCAGATAACTCATGAGAGCCTTTTTGCCGATGTCGCCAGGAATGTTTGCGAATACGTTCTCCGCAACCTCGCACATTCGGAAGGTGGATTCTTCTCTGCTGAAGATGCAGAAAGCGCTCCCAACGCGAGCAACCCGAATCAGAAAGAAGAAGGTGCCTTCTATGTCTGGACGCGCCGAGAAGTGGAAATGCTGCTCCCTCCCGGAGAAGCGGAGGTGTTCGTCAGACACTTCGGGGTTGAGAAAAACGGAAACGTCCTCGATGATCCACATGGCGTTTTCGCCGGGAAGAATGTCCTTCACATCACAGCGACGGTTGGCGAGGTGGCTCTACAACTCGGAATGAACGAGAGTGACGTTGCCACTCTCCTCACGTCATCCCGGGCCAAACTTCATACCATCCGAAATAAACGACCACGTTGTCATCTCGATGACAAGATTCTGACCTCCTGGAACGGCCTCATGATCTCTGCCCTCGCCCGGGCGAGCCAGGTGTTGGGCGAACAGAAATTCCTGGACGCAGCGGAGAAATCAGCACGATTCATCCTCAACCATCTGCTTGATGTCTCGTCTCACACGCTTCGACACAGGTTTCGCGATGGGGAGGCACGATTCGAAGGACAACTGGATGACCATTCTTTTTTTATCGAGGCTCTGATCGATCTCTACGAGGCAAGTTTCAACATTGATTGGCTCTCTGAGGCGATCACGCTTGCTGACCAGATGAACCGAGTCTTTTACGATCGGGAGAATGGAGGCTTCTTTGACACGAGCGGCACGGACTCATCGATTCTCGTCAGGACGAAAGAGTGGTACGACGGGGCAGAACCGAGCGGCAATTCCATTGCCACGCTGAACTTGCTTCGCCTGACTCAGTTCACGAACAATGCGGCCTACGATCAGATGGCGCGGACCTCCCTCCGCTATTTCGGCGAGCACCTTCTGAAACAGCCACAAGCAACTCCACAATTCCTCGTCGCACTCGATGCAAGCCTGTCAAAGCCTGCTCAGATCATCATCGTTGGTGTCTCCGGCGATGCTCATACACGATTGCTCCTGACCGAGGTCCATTCCCGTTTTGTTCCTAACAAAGTGCTCCTCCTTGCCGATGGCGCGAACGGTGAGGAATATTTGTCAGGATACGTGCCGTTCATCAGCGGTCTGTCGATGATCGACGGAAAACCCGCTGCCTATGTTTGTGAGAACTTCGCCTGCCAGCTGCCGACATCGGATCCCGCCATGTTGGCGAAGCTCCTCGACTCCATTGTCCTCCCCGTCGGATAGTCCCCGCGATTCATTGTTCCAACGGGAACACCCTTCTCCTTTGAATTGTTCTGAAGAATGTCCGATATCATTCCTCACAACATCATACGAAAGGAATCTGGCATGAAAAAGATCCGGAGATTCACCGGCGTGTTTCTGGCGCTGGTATTCGCGAGCTTCATCTTGACGGCTCAGGAAAGTTCGACGAAAATGGAGACTACATTCAAAGGCTATCTTGCCGACAAAATGTGCGGAACCGGATTCACAAAGTCTGGTGATCCGAAGATTGCAGCCGCAAAAGCCAAGAAGCATACAAAGGATTGCGCGCTCGAAGACAATTGCAAAGCCAGCGGCTTCGGCTTGGTCATCGGTGGTAAATTCCGCAAGTTTGATGACGCAGGCGACAAGCTCGCGCTCGACTATCTTGATAAGACCAAGAAAACAAACAACCTCTGGGTTGAAGTCAAAGGCACAGCCAATGGCGACAGTATCGTGGTTGCGTCGATCGCCGACGTGAAAGCAAGTTCTTCAAAGAAGTAATTTCGTGAATGCGAAGCAGGGCCGCGATTGCCGCGGCTCTGCTTCATGATTGCCACTCTCTTCTTCGCACTCCGAATCTCGCGAACCGCCTTTCTCATCCTCAATCATTTCAGAACCTGTCAAGGAAGCGTCTCCCAACGCATTTGCCCCACCCGTTGCACCCAGAACGAGGAATTGTTATCTTATTGTCGTTCATGCAGGTGTTCCCTCATCGATCAAAGTGGCCTGCAGACTCCGCTCCAACTCCTAGCGGGTACACTTGGCAACATTCAAACCAGTTGACTGAAGGGAGGTAGATGGGTGCTATGACGAGCCGATATTCCCTCTTCCTTTTCCTGTTGCTTGGCATTCTCGCATGCAATGATCTCGGCACAACTTCTCTGGATCAACGCGTCCCTCCCAGACCGCTCACCTCCTCGGAAAACGCAATCGTCACTGCCGACAATTCCTTCGGTTTCAAATTGTTCGCCGCTGTGAACAAGAGCGACGCAGCCAAGAGCGTTTTCATCTCTCCGCTCAGCGTTTCGATGGCGCTTGGGATGACGCTGAACGGGGCAAATGGTAGCACCAGAGATGCGATGATTCAGACGCTAGAGTTCACCGGGATGAAACAGGCAGACATCAACGCATCCTACCAAAGTCTGATCGCGCTCCTCGTCGGCCTCGATCCCAAGGTCACATTCCAAATCGCGAATTCCATATGGCACCGTCCGGAACTGAATGTGGAGCAGGCCTTCAGAGACGCGAATTCCACGTACTTCAATGCCGAAATCAACAGCCTCAATTTCAGTGATCCTAACGCCTCCAAGACGATCAACGCATGGGTGGATCGATGCACCCACGGGAAGATCAGTGAAATTGTGCCGACGACGATCCCTGCGGAGATCGTCATGTATCTCATCAATGCGATCTACTTCAAAGGAACATGGACTCAGAGTTTCGATTCCTCTGTCACGAGAGATGATCTCTTTACGCGCATCGACGGATCGCACACAACGTGCAAAATGATGCACCAGAAGAAGAATCTGAAGTACTACGCTGATGGCCAACTGCAGGCGGTCGATCTTCCCTACGGGGATGCCGGATTCAGCATGACGATCCTCCTTCCGGCCGCCGGAACCAACATCGATGACTTCGCCGCTCAGCTGACCCCGCAGATTTGGAATGCCTCAACGAGCGGTCTTGTGTCGCGGGAGACAGAGCTCTATCTTCCAAAATTCAAATTCGAGTACGAAAAGCCTCTCAACGACATGCTCAAGTCGATGGGGATGTCTATCGCATTCTCCCTCAAGGATGCAGATTTCACCAACATCGACAAGCGCGGTCAGCTCTATATTAGTGAGGTGAGACACAAAACGTTTGTCCAGGTCGACGAAGAAGGCACTGAAGCGGCGGCTGTCACATCGGTGGGTGTCGGCGCCACAAGCGTCGGCCAGAATCTTGTGATGCGCGTCGATCGCCCGTTCATTTTCGTCATACGCGAGAACACCTCGGGAACTGTTCTTTTCATAGGAAAGATCGTAGAGCCAAAGTTCTGATAGATAATTGGACTAAGGCTGTATCACAAGCCATATTTGTCATTTCGGAGGTTCCGCCGACCTGCCCCGAGTTCCGTTGTCGGGGGGGGCGTCGACTGAGAAATCTGAACCAAAAGAAGGATTTCTCTCCCGATAAATCGGGATCGAAACGACAATGAAACTTTCGGAAGGAGTATTGTTTTGCCTGACAACATGCTGCTCCTCGTTTTCGGAATCCTCACTGCCACCGGCGTTGTCTTTGCCGCGTTGTGCCTTGTGTTTGCCGTGAAGAACGCCAAGAAGCCTGAAGGTGAACTCAAGATGGCATTCTGGTCGTTCGGAGCACTGGCCGGATTGGTTTTCGCAGGCATGTCCTTTGCATACTTTGTCATTCCCATTCTTCTTAATCACTGGTTCAACACTCGAAACTAGTTTCTCCCGAAAGAAGGCTTCATGAAGGCAATGCCTCTGCTGATCGCCGCCATCGTCCTCGCATCGATATTCGCCTCATGCGTTCCCGACAAAGCTCTCCGTTCTGAAAACGCGCAACTGGCGCAGGAGGTCCGGAAGGAATTCCTCCATTCGTGGAATGCCTATAAGAAGTATGCCTGGGGCCACGACATGCTGCGCCCCGTCAGCAAAACGTACGTCGACTGGTACAAGACAACGCTTCTGATGACTCCGCTCGATGCACTCGACACGATGACGTTGATGGGATTCAAAGAAGAGGCAGACTCCGTCCGAGAATACCTCGTCAAGAATCTCTCGTTCAACCAGGACATGTACGTGAAGAACTTCGAGATCACGATCCGCCTTCTCGGCGGACTGCTTTCGAACTATCAACTCTCGGGGGATCAGCGCCTGCTGAGGATGGCCGACGATCTCGGGACGAGGCTGATGCCGATTTTCAAGACGCCGACAGGAATTCCGTACGTCGATGTCAACCTGAAAACGGGAGCGATCCGGAATTCCAGAACCAATCCCGCCGAGGTGGGCACACTTCTGATTGAGTTTGGAACTCTGAGCAAGCTCACCGGAAAGCCGGAGTATTACGCTGCAGCGAAGAACGCGGCGCTCCAGATCTACAACCGCCGCTCTCCGATTGGGCTGGTAGGGACATGGATTGACGCGTCGACAGGCAAATGGCTCGACTCAAACAGTCACGTGAGCGCCTGCATTGATTCGTACTACGAGTATCTCCTGAAGTGCGCCATCCTGTTTGACGACCCTGAAATGAGAGTTGCGTGGGAATCGAGCAAAGTCGCCGTCATGAAATATCTTGCCGATGAAGCACCGAGCGGGTTGTGGATCGGCCATGCGAATATGTACACAGGCAAAAGAACAAAGACCTGGTTTGGACTGCTGGATGCCTTTTTCCCCGCCGTTCTCGCTCTTTCCGGAGATGTCAGCAACGCAGCACGGCTCGAAGAATCTTGCTTCAAGATGTGGAACAAGTACGGCATCGAGCCGGATGAGTTCGACTACATCGCCATGGACACGGTCAACTCTCGATATCAATTAAACCCGGAGATCATGGAATCTGCGTACTACCTGTATCACTATACGGGCGACCAACGTTATCTCGAGATGGGCAAAGTCTTCCTCAAAAACCTCAAGCTCTATTGCCGCATGGACGAAGGATACTCGGGTCTGACAAATGTGGCGACGAAACAACGCACGGATCTGATGGAAAGCTACTTCCTGGCAGAGACGTGGAAGTACCTTTTCCTCCTCTTCTCCCCTCCGGAGACGCTCGAGTTCAAGAAAATCGTTTTCAATTCGGAAGCGCACCCAATGAGAAAGACGTGGTGAGTGCTTCGATTGTTCACGGGACAATTGGTGGGTGATGCATTGTCGAGGGAATACTGGAGGCTTCATGTCTGTTCATAGAAGATTCGTTCTTTCCATCACATTGGGAATTCTCCTCTGCGGTTCTGCTTTGGCGCAAATCTCGTCAGATCAAGCCATAGGGTTTATCGACCAGCTGCCGGCATCCAGGCTCGATCCGGCACTTCCCAAGACACCGTTTCTGATTTGGTTGAATGAGCTTGTCGGCCCGGCAGCGAAAATACATTGGGAGATGAACGACTGCAACGAGGTCACCGGAGTACCGGCCGTTGACAACGAGCGCGACATTTCCGTGTGCATCGAAGCGACCATTCAATTGTCCGAAACTCAGAAAATCGGAATAGCTGTCCGCGTCGGTTCCGAAAGGAAAGGACTCAGTGACTCGCCGACGGTTGCCAATGTCTATTTTGAGTCTGGCGAGGAAATCGTTTACTTCAAGCACCTGAGCGAACTGGTGAAGGCGCTCACGCCGACGAAGCCGAAACAATGATCAAGCTCCAAAACTTCTTGCGCCTTCTGACGATCGCCCTCCCGTTTCTCACTCTGTCTTGCCTCTTCCTGGAGCATCACCCGGATTCCACTCCGTCCGATCCTCCCGGCTCGCGTCTTGCGAAATACGGGATCGTCGTGCCCGTTGGCCCCTATGGTGCTTGGGATTCCGGAATGGTGGAATCTCCGGTCGTCTGGTACGATTCACTCCGTCAAAAGTATGGGATGGTGTACACCGGATACGGAAGCACTGACTCGGCGAAGCGCGGGTATCACTACGTCACTGCACCTCACGTGGGACTTGCGTGGAGTGATGACCTGCTCCACTGGAAGAAGGATCCAAAGAATCCGATCTTTGGCGGAAGCGGAGTCGTCGGCTCGTCGGACGAGGAAGGTACCTCTGGTCCATTTCTGTGGCTCGAGAACGGGACGTACTACCTTTTCTATTTTGGCGTCACAGGGAAAGGATATGAGAGAGGTTTGAAGACGATGAACCTTGCCATATCGACTGACCTGTACTCCTGGAAAAGATACGGCGGTAATCCGATCATCTCTCCTGCCGGAAATGGATGGCGGCGCGATGCGATCTGGCATCCTCATGTCGTAAAGAACGCGAATCGGTATTTTCTTTTCTTCAACGCATCGGGAGTTTTCAATGGTCTTGCAGAGGAATTCATCGGGTACGCGACCTCACAGGATCTCTTCCACTGGGAGGTTGACGATGCCCATTCACCGATTCTTGCCGGGAGCGCGAAGCCGGGATCGTGGGACGCGTCCGGCCGCGCCGGAGATCCGAGCGTCTTCAAGGTCGGGCACACGTGGTACATGGCATGGTACAGTTGGGACAAGAAGAATTCTGCCGACGGTCTGGCCTGGACCACCGAAGATCAGTTTCCGCTCGGATGGCAAAAGTACAGCCGGAACCCGATTCTGCGCATAGGCAACCCAGGATCTTACGATGCGCTGCATGCAGGCAAGCCGTTTATTTTCAGAACTTCACAGCGACATTTCCACTTCTATACAGCTGTGGCACTCGATGAGACGCGCCAAATTGCTGTCGCAGTATGGCCGCCTGCACATTGACCGGAATTTCCTCCTCACTTTTCTCGTTAGATCAAGAAGAATGGAGAAACGCACATGATCTATAAAAATTGTCAAAGTTGCGGAATGCCCTTTTCGAAGGATGCACAAGGAGGCGGCACGGAATTGAACGGTGCGAAGAGCACCATGTACTGCAGCCATTGCTATCAAGCCGGCAAGTTCACCCAACCAAATCTGACGGCTGATCAAATGACCGAACTCGTAAAAGGGAAAATGAAGGAAATGAAGATCCTCGGATTCGTGGCCTACTTTTTTACGAGGAGCATTCCCCGTCTCAAACGCTGGTCCCACTAAAACATCGGAAGATACGTGAAATACACTAGCCTGCAGCAGATCTTCGATGACAAGGAACGTGTGTTTGGTACTCTCAAACAGATCGTCGTCCCCCTTTCGAGTTCACAGTTGAGCTTTCGCACCGCCGAGGGACAATGGACGATCGCAGAGATCATTGAGCACCTGGTGCTCGTGGAGTCTCGCCTTCTTAAGCTCGTAAACGTTTCTTCGCATCGATTGGAAAAAACCGGAACGCCTGGCTCAACAGGAAGTGCATTGAGCATTGAAATTCCCTATGGAACGGAGAGGCATGACTTCTTCAAAGTCAAAACGAAGGAGGAGTACGAACCAAGCGGAACAGTTCCATGCGCCGATTCCATGACCAAGCTCCAGACCATTCACGATGACTTGTTTGCCCTTCGACCGCGTCTCGAGCAGATTGACCTGACCGCCGTTTCGTTTGATCATTGGCTCTTCGGCACTTTGAGCCTCGGCCAATGGCTGGCCTTCATTGGCGTCCACCAACAACGACATCTCAGCCAAATCCGGTCCATTCTCGATTCTGCGCAGTTTCCAAAGAAGTAATCTCACATTCAAAGATTATCCAACTGAGCTGCTCTCTGTCGGCTTGCGTTTTTTTCCCCCTTTGCCTACCTTGACAACAACTTCTCATCGCTTTGCCATTCAAGTCTTCCTCCCCCTCTGCTGAAGACCCATGGCTGCGATTCCGAAACAAAAGCCTTCCACAATGAATACCATCAAAAAAGAATGATGACAAGCGCGCTCGTCCTCTGCAACAGCAAGAAGGGGCACCACGGAACATTTTGCCGGGGAGATCGGAACATTCCTCTCCACGCACGGTGTCCGATCAAAGGTTGTATCTATTTTCAAGTTTGATCCGCAGGACCGTGCTGGCGCCGACATCGTGTTGCTTGGGTGCTGGACCAGCGGTCTCATGATTTTCCTTCCGAGAAACACGAACGCCGTTGATAAGCTCAAGGTGTTACGAGGAAAATGACACAAAGATCAACACTTCCACCGAGGTTCAGAAAGGAATTGACGATGAATATCCAAATCATAAGTGCGACTCTTTGCAGTCTTATCTCTTGCATGGTTCTCACATCTCCGGCACAACAGCAGCCGTCGCCGACGATTTCAGTTGAGAAGATCAAAGGAAACATCTTTCAGGTCAAGGGTGGATCGGGGGCCAACACTGGCTTCTTCGTCGCAGACAAGGAAGTCGTAGTCATCGACGCGAAGATGTCAGAGGAATCAGCGAAACAAATGATCGGAGAGATCAGGAAAATCACTCCAAATCCGATCACCCAAATTATTCTGACCCATAGCGACGGCGATCACGTCAATGGCCTCGTCGGTTTTCCGACGGGGATTGATATTATCTCGCACGATAATACCCGAGAACATCTGGTGAAAGCGTTCGTAACCGATCAGCAACTTGCGCATCTCCCTACAACCACCTTTTCGGACAAACTGACCCTCCACCTCGGGATCGGTAAGAAGGATACCAAGATCGACCTTCTCTATTTCGGGCCCGCCCACACAAACGGGGATGTTGTGGTGTTCTTCCCGGAGGAAAAGGTGGCATTCATCGGTGACTTGCTGTTTCTTGGAAGGGACCCTCTCATTCATCGAGCCAAGAATGGCACTTCGTTCGGTCTCGTGAAGGTGCTGAAAGCGCTGCTGAGCCTCGACGCTGATATCTATGCCAGCGGCCATAACGAGCTGACGACAAAGAAAGAGATTCAGGATTTTGTGCAAAGCGTCATGGACAAGCAGGCCAAAATCCAGACGATGGTCGCCGCGGGAAAAACTCTGGATGATGTGAAGAAAGCCTTCAATATTGAGACTCCCCCTGGAGGCTCTCGATGGCCAAGCCTTGTGGAAGTGATCTATCTTGAACTCACAGAGAAGAAATAGTGGCCTATCGAGGAGTGACTCATGAAAGCAAAAACTTTGGCTCTTGTGTTGATTCTCTTGACTGCTGCATTGCTGGCTGGTTGCACACCAGGCAGCGGCCACTATGATACCAACTCGCCCGCTGGATTCCTCACGGGGATCTGGCACGGATGGATTGCACCGGTGAGCCTGGTCATCGGGCTCTTTGACAATACGACGAGGATTTATGAACCAAACAACACCGGTTGGTTCTATGATCTCGGATACTACATGGCCATCATTGGCGGATTCGGCGGCATCTCTCTTACACGCAACAAGCTGAAGCGCAAGGAAGTCCACCAGGTGTACGTGGAAACAAGATCATCGTAGGCGGTTCTATGGTATCACGAAACGGGACGCTTGCGGGACTGCCACGATTTCTTATTGTGCTTCTCGTGCTCTTTGCAGCATGCAAAGAGGCCAAGCAACGCGGGTCACAGAAGAACGCGGAAAACACAGCGCAATCGACGTTCCGATCGCGTTACTCATTCCAGACTCATCTTGCGCGCGGCAACGATGCATTCGATGTCTTCACAGAAGGCTATGGCTCCCTCAGGACGATGACTATCATCCATGAACGAAACAACCTCGCCGATACAGTGAGGGAAGAGATCGATGGAACCGTCGTCAATGCTGCCTGTGCGGACCTTGACAGTGATTCCCTCCCCGAGGTTTATGTTTTCGCACAATCCGCAGGAAGCGGATCGTACGCGAATCTCTACGGATTCCAGTTCCACCATCGAGTCGCACAGCCAATTCTTCTTCCGGAACTCGACAAGCGACAGTCGGCCGGATATCTCGGACATGATACGCTTTGGGTGCAAGACAGCATCCTCGTCCGGATGTTTCCGGTGTACACCGAGGGAGATATGAACGCGTCTGCTTCGGGCGGCATGAGAACTCTGGAGTATGTTCTCCAACGGGACGCAAAAGGCAATCTCTGTCTCCGGTGCACCCGCGCCACAAACAAACAGTAGGTTTGTCCTGAAGTCTTTCTTTTTTTCGTTCGTTCATGGGAAGAGCGCGGCGCGGAGAGAACTAGCCGGTCCACACTATGAAGAGGATGAAGTTCTTATGTCGTCTGACGAATTGACCATCAAGCGGAGGAACCACGAACCGCCTGCAGCGATTGCCGAACGCGGCTGGCGCTACCATCACCTCGGAGTACCAACCAAGATCGCCATGCCGGACGAGAGATACTTCGAAAAATTCAAACTCTACCTCTCGGGATTCGATACCAGCCCCTACGGCATCGAGTGGATGCGGTACGAACCGGACAGCCCCGTCGATGAACTCATTAAGACTGTTCCACATATTGCCTTCGAGGTTGATGATCTCGAAGCGGCCCTCGAAGGCAAAAAGATTCTGACTCCACCCAACTCCCCCTCTGATGGCGTTCGGGTAGCGATGATCATCCACGATGGTGCTCCCATCGAATTGATTCAGTTTCCCAAACTTCGAGAGGTTTAAACGGCCGAACAAAGAGTCGTCTTGATCACCGGAAAACGATTTAGTATTCACGAGATATCAAGCACCGCATAATTCACCATCTGCCATCGTCACACATCTCCAGAGGAGGTTCCATGAAAAGCCTCAGAGGAGTAATTCTGATGCTGCCGATCATTTTCCTCGCAGCATTTTTCATTGCATCCTCGGCCTGCGCACAACAGACTTTCAAGCCGGGCGATCCAATACTCATCGATCCGGCCATCACGTATGGCAAGTTCGACAACGGGCTCACCTACTACATCAAGGTGAACAAGAAACCGGAGAAACGAGCCGAACTTCGGCTTGCCGTGAAGACCGGTTCTGTGATGGAGGATGACGATCAACTGGGCCTTGCTCACTTCTGCGAGCATATGGCCTTCAACGGGACAAAGAGTTTCCCAAAAAATGAAATCATCAACCTTCTCGAGAAGGAAGGCATCCGCCTCGGTCCGGACGTCAATGCGTACACGAGTTTCGACCAGACCGTCTATATGCTTCAGATTCCGACCGACTCCGCAGCCATTGTGGAGAAGGCCTTCAAGATCCTGGAGGAGTGGGCATCGGCTGTCACCTACGACAGCACAGAGATCGACAAAGAGCGCGGGGTGGTGATTGAGGAGTGGAGACTCGGCAGAGGCGCTTCCGCACGCGTGTTCGACAAGCATATACCCAAACTTCTGTACAATTCGCAGTACGCGAAGAGGTACGTGATTGGGAAGAAAGAAATCCTGGAAAAAGCCCCGTATGAAACCCTGCGCCGGTTCTATCGCGATTGGTACAGACCGGAACTCATGGCGGTGTCCGTCGTGGGTGATTTCGACAAGGCGGAAATCGAACGAATGGTCAAAGAGCATTTCTCAAAGCTCACGAACAAGAGGCCGGCGCGCGAAAGAACAGAATATACGTTGCCGGATCACAAGCAGACTCTGGTTTCCATAGCGACAGACAAAGAGCTTCCGTACACCTCGATCCAAATGTACTTCAAACGAGACCTCGAGATCGAAAAGACGTTCGGCGACAGCCGCAAGAACCTGATTTCGCAGCTCTACGATGCGATGTTCAACAAGCGCCTGCAGGAGCGACTTCAGCAGCCGAATCCTCCCTTCATCTACGGCGGCGCAAGCGATGGTCAGTTCCTCGGACATCGGCAGGCATATACATTGTTTGTTCAGGCCAAAGAGAATTCCATCCTCGACGGCCTGGACTATATCCTGACGGAAGCGTACCGGGTGAGACAATCCGGCTTCACCGGCACAGAGTTGGAGCGACAGAAGACCGACATCCTCCGTCAGTACGAACGGATGGTGAACGAAAAGGACAAGACGGAATCCCGAAACTACGCCGACGAATACATCCGCAACTTCCTGCAGCAAGAACCCATTCCGGGAATCGAGGTTGAGTATGCGACTGCAAAACAATTCCTTCCCGGGATCGCGCTCGATGAGGTGAACAAACTTGCTGACGTCAAGATGGTTCACGGAAATCGGGTGACAGTAATCTCTGCCCCGGAGAAAGAGGGCGTGAAGATCCCGACGGAGGCTGAAGTCTTGGCGGTGATCGAAGCTGCCGGATCGAAAAAGACCGATGCATACGTAGACAAAGTGATCAACAAACCCTTGATTGCGATACCTCCGAAAGCCGGAAAGGTCGTCAGCGAGAAGACCGTTCCATCGATCGGCCTTACGGAGTGGAAACTCTCTAACGGCGCGCTGGTCGTGCTCAAGCCAACGGATTTCAAGAACGATGAAATTCTGTTTTCGGCGTACAGCAACGGAGGAACATCCTTATCTTCCGATCCGGATTTCATGTCGGCATCGTTTGCCGGGCAGGTCGCGAGCATCAGCGGAATCGGCGAGTTCGACGCTATCTCGCTTTCAAAGCTCCTCTCGGGAAAGATCGTCAACGTGAATCCGATGATCTCCCCCCTCTCCGAGGGCTTTTCCGGGAGCGCCTCTCCGAAGGACCTCGAAACGCTCTTCCAAATGACGTATTTGTACGCGACGGCTCCGAGGAAGGACACGAGCGCGTTCGGCGCGATCATGGCGAGACTTCGCGCCAGTATTCAGAATCGAAACGTCAGTCCAGAGGGAGCGTTCTATGATACTGTCAGCGTCACGATGACTCAGTACCATCACAGGGGGCGTCCCATTACTCCGAAGATACTTGATGAAATCAATCTCGACAAAGCACTGTCGTTCTACAAAGATCGATTCGCTGACGCGAGCGATTTCATATTCTTCTTTGTCGGCAGTTTCCAGCTCGACAAGATGAAACCTCTGGTCGAACAATATCTGGCGAGCCTGCCTTCGATAAACCGCAAGGAATCATGGCGGGACGTCGGCATGTATCCTCCCAAAGGTGTCATCAACAAAGAAGTGTTTCGTGGGATCGAACCAAAGAGCTCCATCATAATCAGCTTCTCGGGACCGTTCGAATGGAACAGTCAAAACAGGTACGATTTCAATTCACTCCTGGAACTGACGAACATCAAGCTTCGGGAAGTTGTACGGGAAGACAAAGGAGGAACCTATGGAATCGGAGCGTCCGGGGCGCCTTCCCTCTATCCGCACAAGGAGTTTAGCGTTTCCGTGAACTGGGGCTGCAATCCAACGCGTGTGGACGAACTCGTGAAAATAGTCATGCAGCAGCTCGACACCTTGAGAATCAAAGGTCCAGATCAAGTGTACGTGGACAAGGTCAAGGAAATCCAGCGAAGGAACCGCGAGGTGAACTTGAAGGAAAATCGCTTCTGGCTGTCGCAGTTCAGGGTGGCGTATGCCAATGGCGAGAACCCGGAAGAGCTCCTTGGGTTCAATAAGCTTGTCGAAAACCTGTCGATTGCCGCGATGCAGTCAGCAGCAAAGAAGTATTTTGATACGAACAACATGGTGAAGGTTGTGCTGTTGCCGGAAAAGAAATAGAAGGTTTGAAGATGGCTGTGCGGCTCTGACACATGTCTGGGCCGCACAGATCTATCGACGGTTTCCGAAGCCAATCCAGCAAGTCAATTGCCTGAGCCTCACACCGCTCATACATCACTTGGGGCTTTGGGATCGACAAACACAGGATCCTGAAAACCGCTGAAGTCAACTTCGATAAAACCGGAGAATTCTATGTTCCTTGGTCACTATGCGATAGGGCTTGCATCCAAAAAGGCACTCCCGAAGGTCTCACTGGGAACACTCTTCCTGGCAGCGCAGCTGGTCGACTTACTCTGGCCGTTGTTTCTCCTCCTGGGACTTGAACATGTGAGAATTGATCCGCACAATACCGCCGTGACCCCGCTCGATTTCTACGACTACCCTATCACCCATAGCCTCATCGGAGCCATTCTATGGTCTTGCGCGCTGGGGTTGACCTACACAGTACTCAAGAAGGACAAACGCGCTGCCCTCATCTTGGGTTTGGTGGTCTTCAGTCACTGGATTCTCGATCTCATCACGCATCGTCCCGATCTTTCTTTGGGACTTGGCGGAAGTACGTATGTCGGCCTCGGGCTGTGGAACTCAGTCCCCGGCACGCTGGTGGCAGAATTCGGATTGTTCGCAGCGGGGATCATCCTCTACACCCGAACAACAACCGCCAAGGATCGCATTGGGTCCATTGGCTTCTGGTCGCTCATCGGTATCTTGGCTCTGATTTATGTCGGCAATGTCGCAGGACCGCCACCTCCGAGTGCGTCGATCATTGCAATAGCGGGGAATGCTTCGTGGCTGTTCATCCTGTGGGCATACTGGGTGGATAAACACCGAAGGGTGAAATCATCAGCGGATCAACCATAGCAATATGCGAAAAAGGGCTTCTGACGGTCACTGTTCCTAAACTCGAAATTCATTCCATGGCGGAGATTCGACAATGAAGGTTCCTTCAATTCGATTCGTGCTGCTCCTCAGCGCTCTTTTCTTGTGTCTCGGAAGTCTCCTCGCTCAGGGCACACATCTCGAGCCCGGGGTCGAACGGTGGGCGATCAAGACAAGTCTTGTCAATCATCCTCAGAAGAAGAAGGTCACCGTCAATCAGTTGCTTGCTCTTCCGAATCCGGTTGAACGAGAGGACGCTCAATACGACAGCGTCAGAATTCCCTTTGCAGTCGGAGCACTTCATCTGCAAGAAGGTGAAATTGTGACGACAACCGCCTGGCTGCATCTTGTCGCTCTTGAAGATGACTCCAAGAATCACCGCGACGGTGATTACCACATTCAGATTCGGAATTCTCCCGAGTGGCAAGACAGCTGTATTGTCGTCGAAGTTCCCTTTCCGAAATTTGTTTCCGATGCCGCGCTGGCTGAAAAGTGTCGAAAAGTCCGTCAGTTCATCAAAGACAATCTGCTGCAGGGCAAGGAACCGGGAACAAGAGGAAACAAACTTCATCACCCCGTCTACGTCACGATCACCGGACAGCTCTTCTTCGATCTCCCACATGTGACAGGGAATCCCCGAGGCAAGCGAGGGATGAAGTCATATACACCGTGGGAAATTCATCCAATCACGGCGATCAAGTTCTCGCCGGCACCAAAGTGAAGATAAGGCTTTAACACGCGGCGGGGGATTTCGTTCACAGGATGAGAAGACGGGGGACTACACGAGACTTGCTGAAACTGCGCTCAACAAAGTGCGTATGCTTGGAGGTGTCAACGAAGGGTTCTCGCGCAACCGCCAAGCCCCAAGGACAACGATCTTAGGACACTCTCAAAAGGAACGATCATGGAAGGTCACATCAGAGCAGTCGGAGCACTTTGCATCGGTCTCAGCATCTTGAGTATTCTTGTCGGGGCCTTTATTTTCGTCATCCTGGCCGGACTCGGTGTCCTGACACAGGATCAAGACGCTACGATGTTCCTTTCCTTCATAGGATTCATCATTGCGTGCTTTCTGGTTATCATATCCATTCCCGGCATTATCGGAGGGATCGGGTTGATGTATCGAAGGGAATGGGCGAGGATCCTTGTTCTGGTCGTTTCGGCACTTCACCTCTTCAACATTCCCATCGGAACTGCGGTGGGGGCATATTCCATTTGGGTTCTGGTCCAACGGGATACGATCCTGCTATTCAATCCCATTCTCCCGAAACCATTTCCACAAACTTGAATTTGGTTTCATCCGCCGACACATCCTCACGATGATCATCTGTGGTTAGCCCGCAACTACCCCCGGCGAACTCTACCGCGACTTGATTGCGGCAAACAACCGTTTGTACTCGGCTGAAGCGGCGGCATGGTCGACGATCGGCGCCGGGTAGTGCTTTCCAATAACACAGCCGAATTCCTTTTGCAGAGTCGGAGGCATTGCATGCGGGCTGTGGATGTATTTCGCCGGAACTCGACGAAGTTCGTGGACAAATCGCTTGATGTAGTCTCCCTCCGGGTCGAACCGTTCCGATTGCAGCCTCGGATTGAAGATCCTGAGCGGCTTGGGGTCCACACCCGTTGATGCAGCCCATTGCCAACCGCCGTTGTTGGATGACGTCTCAATATCCATCAACTTTGTTTCGAAGCACGCTGCGCCTTTCCGCCAGTCATGCCTCAAATCTTTTGTAAGGAACGACGCCACAACCATCCTCACTCTATTGTGCATCCATCCTGTTTGATTGAGTTGCCGCATTCCCGCATCGACCAATGGAAATCCCGTCCGCCCTTCCTTCCAAGCGTTGAAGAGCTTTGTGCTAAACCTCCAGGGCATCTTGTCGAACTCTTCGCGGTAGTTGGAATGTGTCAGGCCGGGGTAGTGATACAGCACAGAAACGTAGAACTCTCTCCAGATCAGCTCATCGACGAATTTCTTTATGGAAAGCTGCTGAGCCGTCGTCGCGCGATGCAGAGCCTTGTCGCAGTCATCGATCATACGACGGATTGAAATACAACCGAATCTCAGAGAGGCTGAAAGCTTGCTCGTCCCGTCGACTGCCGGAAGATCGCGATCCTTCGCATAGGCGACGATCATCGATTGAAGAAAATGCCGCCACCGACGGTGCGCTTCCCGTTCGCCGCCGACGAATGCCGGATCTGAAATCGCTATTGGTTTGCCCAATTCTCTGGCACCGAGCAACCGATCATGCGGCACGTGAGGCGTCGAGAACGGTTTCGGTCTTGTGAACGGGAGTGGATGAGAAAGTTTTTTCCAGGCGTTGGCATACGGTGTGAACACGACATACGGCGCACCCTTTCCCGTCAACACCTCATCAGGTTCATGCGCAACCGCATCTTTGAACGAATGCACGTCAATATCGGCTTCGCGATAGATCTGTTCGACCTTCGCGTCGCGTTCACGGGCATACGGCTCATAGTCGCGATTGTAGTAGAGGGCCAGGGGGTGAAGTTCGTGAATGATCTCACGGTGAACATCCGACACCCGACCGTGTCGTGTGATGAGAGTTCCCCCGAGTTGGTGCAGTTGCTGTCCGAGTTCAACCAGGGCTTCTGCTTGAAAATTGAACGCCGCACCGTCGGAGGGTAAGGACAGGATAAGCTCAGTATCAAAGATGAAGAGCGGAACGAGAGGAACATGTTGCTTTGCTGCATGAATCAGCGCCGCATGGTCGTCTGTCCGAAGGTCTCTGCGGAACCAAACGATGATTGGGCGAAGAGGGCGTCCCTCGGATTCAGATGCCATGCCACTCATCAGTACACCAGCAGAGAGAAGAAATGGATTCCAACATCCGTAATGGAGAAATAGAGAAGGAAAGCGATCAGAAGATGAGAGAGCATCGGATCTGTTCCTTTTCCCATCGCGTATCGCCTCAACAAAGAAAGCCCCAGGAGGGAAATTGTAAACCAACTGATGAAATTCAACTCAGTTGGCATCCCTCCCTGCCAATGCCACAGATCCAGCGAGTCTGCGGCAAACTCTAAAATGGCATCAAATGCCGTCGCAATGATGGCAGCAACAACGACGTGCTTATATCGAAGCATCCGATCCGCTGCACTCCAGCTCAATATAAGCAGGGCGAGCCAGAGAAACGGAATCGCGAACGGGACATCGAGAAGCTTCGGTCCGAGAGCATTGGTGTAGACGAAGTCCCCGAACGGAAAACCAAGATTCACACCGGCGACTTCTGCGGCGAATGCCATGAGCATGACCCCGAGCGCCGCACCAATGTTTCGCATCGTGGCCCTGTACATCAGCAGAAACGCCGCACAAGCAAATGCGATGAACAAGAGAGGCGTCAGGTCTCTGAGAAATGACTGATTTCCACGGAAGGAATTCCACAGACCGCCCCCGATGAAGACCAGATAGAGAGCAAGCGTTCCAATGCTCGTTCGGAACGTTGAGACACTGATTCTCTGTCGTGGGAGATTGTTGTCCATGATTGCAAGAAGGAATGTGAGACCTCATTGCGAAGAGGCAAACGAGAATGCATCTCTCTACTATGTGTTCAACGCAGCCTGCAACGTGTTCTTCAGAAGCATGGCGATCGTCATTGGTCCGACACCGCCGGGAACGGGCGTGATAGCCTTCGCAACTTTTCTTGCAGATTCGAAATGGACGTCCCCCACGAACCGATAGCCGCTCTTGGATGTTGGATCATCAACTCTGTTTGAACCAACATCAATTACGACAACTCCCTCCTTCAACATCGCCCCGGTGATAGTCTCCGCCTTTCCGATGGCAGCAACCAGAATATCAGCCGTCTTTGTATACAAAGAAAGATCCTTCGCGCCGGTGTGAGCGACGGTCACGACAGCGTTCGCCCCCAGTTGCTTCTGCAGAAGGATATTCGCCGTCGGTTTACCGACGATGTTGCTGCGTCCGAGAACCACGACGTGTTTTCCAGCCGGATCGTTGCCACTACGAATGAGCAGCTCCTGTATCCCTGCCGGAGTGCATGGCCGGAAGCATTGTTCGCCGATGACCAGGCGCCCGACGTTGATGGGATGAAATCCGTCCACATCTTTCCGCGGATCGATGCTCTCGATCACTTTGTGCTCGTCGATATGCCCGGGCAGCGGGAGTTGAACGAGGATACCGTGTATGCGCGGATCGGCATTAAATTCATGAACTTTGGTGAGGAGTGAATCTTGCGGCGTCTCTGCCGGCATTCGTTCTGTCACCGAGTAGAATCCCACCTCTTCGCACGCTTTGCCCTTCATCCGGACATAGGACTGAGAAGCCGGATTGTCACCCACAAGAATGAACGCAAGGCCCGGAACGAATCCCCGTTCCGTCTGCAAACGCTGCGTTGCTTCCTTCACTTCTCTCCGAATGTCTTCAGAGATTTTTTTCCCGTCGATGATTTGCGCGGCCATAGGGAGAGTTTGTCCATATCGGAATGATGGAATAGAATGAGAGAACGTATTGCGAGGAAGAGCTAGAAACTGGGGAAGATAATCTGTTCAATCTTTGTTGCTTTGCCCGTCTCAGTCTCGACCTGAATATATACTCCGCAGAACCGGACATCATGTTGCGCAAGCTCGAACTTGTGCGGAGTCTGTTGCTGAAACCGTTTGATGGCGATTTCCTTCCGGAGACCAATGACCGAGTCGTACGGACCTGTCATTCCAACATCGGTAATATACGCTGTCCCCTTTGGCAGAATGCGTGCATCTGCCGTCGGGATGTGCGTGTGTGTCCCCACTAATGCGCTGATACGCCCTTCGAGATGCCACGCCAGCGCCATCTTCTCTGCTGTCGCTTCGGCGTGCATGTCGATAAGAATAACTTTGGTCTCATTGGCGATCTTACTGACAGCCCAATCGGCAGCCTTAAACGGATCGTCAATAGGCTGCATAAACGTTCTGCCCTGAAGATTGATGACACCCACGTGCCCCTTTTCTTTCAGATCGTAGACGACATACCCGGAGCCCGGATTCTCCTTTGGATAGTTCAAGGGGCGAAGCAGGTTGTGCTCCGTCGCCAACAGCCCTTTCGCCTGCCACCGATCCCAAATATGATTACCGCTCGTGATAACATGGACGCCCATCTCGAACAAGTCTTTCACATCCTGCTCGGAGATGCTCTTCCCTTCGTTCGCATTTTCACCGTTCGCAACGCAGAAGTCGATCTCGTATTTCTGGATGTATTGCTTCAAGAGCGTCGAAACCAATGTGAGTCCTGGTTTTCCGTTGATGTCACCGACGAAGAGTATATTCAGATGCTGTGGCACAAGTGTTCTCCGGGTATTTCAAAAGCAAAGACGGTGCTCGATGAGAAGCGAGCACGGAAAGAAAGAGCATTGGATGACAATATAGAGGAATTCACGCTGAGAAAAAAGGGTGTGCATCCACTCACTATGAAAAGAGGCGATCGCTTTGAGCGATCGCCTCTCGGAATTCAATACCCATCGCTTATATCTAGTGACGGATCCTGATCAACCGACGCACGACGAACCGATCGATCGCAATCAGAATCAGCAATGAAATCAACGTTAGCAATGCAACGTCTGCGTTCTTTATCGTCTGTTCCTTCTTTGGTTGTCCGACAGTGTTCACAAACCCTTTTGAGACTGCCTCCCGTGCACTGGCATAGGAGTCCACATATACTCCGATGGCTTTCGAAAACACTGAGGGTTCAGTCGGGGTCTTTGCCTGAGGAGCCAACGTGATGGCGTACCAAACGGCACCCAGCACCATCGCCATCGCCATGATATTGCCGAGATTGTCGATGAGTTTCGACACCCATGTTCTTTTTGTTTCCGGTGCGATTTTCCCAATGACAAGAGCTGTAAATCCGTTCGACGGCTTCGCACATGGAATCTCCCGTGCGGCTCGGCCAATGCTTCTTTGAAACTGGACCTCCTGACGGCAGCGTTGGCACCCTTCCAGATGGATCTGGAACTTCGTTCTCTCCCCATTTGCAATCGTCCCATCGACGATCTCGAGAATTTCTTTGGTGGTCAGGTGATTCATGGATATCTCTTTCTTGCTATTCTTCCTCTTTGACTCACAACACCGCAGAATTCGTTACACCAAGCCTCTTCGAGACGGCATCCCTCAGAAGCAGGCGACCACGGAAGAGCCGGACCTTGACCGTCGCGAGAGACAATCCTGTGACTTCCACGATCTGTTCATAACTCTGGTCGTTCACGAGAAACAGCGTCAAGATTCCAGCGTACGTCTCCGGCAGTTTCTCAATCTCTTCAGTCACGGCAACCTGGATCTCGCGAGATTCGTACAATCCATCGGGTGCGGATTCTTCGGACGGCACATTGAGCGCATCGCCTTCTTCGTCATTCACAGAAACATGGACAGCCTCAGAGCGCTTGTCGAGATATGTGATACAGACATTGTAGAGAATACGGTAGAGCCAGGTGGAGAAGCTTGCCTTCCATTCAAACCTCGGAAGGGCATTGAATGCCCGGACGAATGCATCCTGCAGAGCTTCTTCTGCCTCTTCTCGATTTTTCAACATTCGGAATGCAAGCGTCATGGCTTTATCTTTATGACGGTCGACGAGTTCTCCGAAGGCGCGCTTTTCGCCGGCAAGTACTCTCCGGACGATTTCTTCGTCTGCTGCGGGCATGTTCTCCTGTGCAAGATCCTGCACTTTCTTAGACCTCGAATCAGTCAACAGGGTTACAGATCTCGCAAGTTTTCCTCTGTAACCTTTTGGAGATGTTTCGGGTCAAAGATACCAAAGGCCCAAACGAACATCAATTCCCAACCCAAACCAAAGGAGACAGTATGCAAGGCCCTGAATTCCTAGTCCCCATCTTTTTTTTCGTCGGCACAGCTCTTGTCCTTATAGTATTCTTCAACAATCGACACAAAGAGCGGATGGCAATGATTGAAAAGGGTGTCAATCCGGCCGATTTCAGAGGCGCCCCGATGAGAGAGTGGTTCCGAGCAAATCCACTTTCCAGTCTTAAGTGGGGACTTCTCGCTACGTTTGTTGGAGTCGGACTGTTTATCGCCTCATGGTTGGATCGCATGTATGAGTTGCACGGTTCAATCTACCTTTCCTGCATGCTCGTAGCCGGCGGCATCGCTTTGATCATTTTCTACTTCATCGCCTCAAAGAAATTGAAACAGGAGTAACGGCTGCGGTTCCCGGGTTACTTTGGGTTGAAGGGGCTTTCTCAGAAATGATGCGAAGGCCCCTTTTCATTTTTCAACCAGAATGGCCAGATTTCATTGCGAATCTGAATACTGCAACGACCTGCTCCGATTCCGACATTCCGTCGACACACCTTTTCCCTTCTGTTTTCTCCCAAAAAATCCTCATATTAAAAATCCAAGACACTCCACTCGACAACTAACCCATTTCTTCTATCCATATATCAAGGAGCACTCCAATGTTCCGCAATTTCTGCAAAGCAATCTGTCTCATTCTGCTTTCGGCAGCAGTGATCTCTTCCTCCTACGGTGGGGAAAAGCTGCGCTATCAGATGACCAAAGGCAGTACCTACAAGTATGTCATCACAGCAGACACCAAAGGCACAACGCAGGCCATGGGACAAGAAATGGCCTCGAAATCGTTGAGCTATCTTGCCATCTCGCTTTCGATCGAGAACACGGGCGCAGACGCCATCACGCTCATCGCGAAAGTCGATTCAAACGTCACGAATATCGAGTCCATGATGATGAAGGACTCCGCCATGGTCATGAAAGAGATCAACGGAAAGCGTGTTCGCCTGACCCTCAGTCCATTCGGAAAGATCATCAAGTCGGTTGCCCTCGATTCCATCGTGCCATCACGGATGATGCAGATGTCGGGAATGGGAAATCCTACGGACTTTCTGCGACAGCTTTTTGTGAAACTGCCGGAACAGGCTGTTGGAACCGGCGACACATGGAAATACGTCACTACCGACACCATCAGCTCCATGGGCATGTCCCTCATCACGAAGCCTGACGTGCAGTTCAAGGTTGTGGGAACCGCGAAGGTGGGAAGTTACGACTGCCTGAAGATCTCCTTTGAAGGGACGTCATCCATTTATGGAACCGGGTCCCGCCAGGGGATGGAAATGGTCGTCGATGGCACCACCAAGTCAAAAGGAGTGACGTTCTTCGCACCAAAGGAAGGCGTCCTTGTCTCCGTCGACAACGAGACTAGTTCCGATATGAACATTTCGGGCACCGGCGAGCAGATGTTTACTGCAACTCAGTCGACGAAATCAACACAGAATATGAAGCTCGCGAAGTAATCTGCTTCTTCGCGCTGGCTCCATACGATCCTTGTTTTCTTTTCGCGGGATATTTATGACTACTCGACTTGTTCCGAGATGGATCTTCGTTGCATGCCTGCTTGTGTTGGGCGGTATCACTGCACAATCACAATCGGGTATTGCACCTGAGGAATACAAGCAGCGCCGCGCCCTCCTGATGTCGAAGATGGAGCCAAATTCCATTGCGATCTTCAAAGCGCGGGATGCGAGCGTGCGTTCCAACGACGTCAACTACCTGTACCATCAGGAGACGAATTTCCACTACCTCACCGGTTGTGATGAACCGAAAAGCTATCTCTTGTTGTGTCCAGAGGGAGTTCCCGTGGACAGCACGACGTCTGCGAAGGAAGTGTTCTTCCTCAGAGCGAAAACTCACAGCGCCGCCGGAGAGAGTCTCGGATTGGAGGGCGCAAAAGCAGAACTTGGCTTCAGCGTCGTACTTCAGGGCTCAGAACTCCTTAACTTCGCCAAACGTGTTCTGGCAGGGAAAAAAATCCTCTACTACTTCCCGAGCATGCCCGATGTCGTCTACGATCCTCTGATGGAAAAGCGATCGATCCTTTCGAGGGAAGTCAAGAGCGAGTTACAGGGGGCGTTTCCGGGGCTGGAGATCAAGAATCTATACACTCCGATGGCGGAGCTACGCTCCATCAAGTCTGCCACTGAACTCGCGCTTCTTCAAAAAGCAATCGACGCGACGATCACAGCACAGGTCGAGGCGATGAAGAGTTGCGAGCCGGAAATGTACGAATACGAGATTCAGGCAGTCATCGAGTATTGTTTCTCGAAGAACGGGGCGGAGTACACCGGCTTCCCCACCATCGTTGGATCGGGACCGAATTCATGCATCCTCCACTATGAAGCTAATAGACGAAAGATGCAGAATGGTGACGTCGTAGTGATGGACATCGGGGCAGAGGTTCAGGGTTATTCTGCAGACGTAACGAGAACAATCCCCGTCAATGGTACTTTTTCTCCGGCGCAGCGGGAGATCTATGAAATCGTTCTCAGAGCGAATGAGGAGTCCATCAAGGAGTTCAAGCCCGGAGCCTCGCAAGCAGTACCGAGCCAGAAAGCGTATGACATCATTGCGGATGGTCTGATGAAACTCGGAATTATCAAGAACAAGGATGATGCCCGAACCTACTACATGCATGGACTCAGTCACCACATCGGTCTCGACGTTCACGACGCCGGACCGTACGGCAAACCGTATGCGCCGGGAATGATTCTGACAGATGAGCCGGGAATCTACATAGCGGCGGGGAGTCCGTGCGATAAGAAATACTGGAACATCGGTGTTCGCATCGAGGACGACGTTCTCATCACCGCTGAGGGGAATCGCGTCCTCTCCGCCGGAGCGCCAAAATCGGTGAAAGAGATCGAAAGTCTGATGAAGCAGAAGGGCCTTGGAAACGTGAGAATCGGAGACAAGTAGCATCGCTTCAAGGTTCCAAAACGTAGAGTGGTGACGGAGAAACGTATGGATGAACGACAACTAAAGATTTGTAACGATCTCATCAAGAAGAACAAAATTGGAATGATCGATCTGAAATGCATCGATCTCACCGGCTATCTCCATCACATCTCGCTGCCGGTGTACCCGAATATCATTTCCAAACTCGTGAGTGAAGGCGTGGGTTTCGACGGATCGAGCTACGGTTTCCGCAAAGTGGAAAACAGCGACATGATCCTCGTCCCAGACCTGACAACGGCGTTCATTGATCCGTTTCGCGTTGAGCCCACCCTGAGTTTCTACGCGAACATCCTGCTCACGGACCAGCACCGAACACCATTTTCACAGGACGGCCGCGTCCTGGCGAAACGGGCCGAGCAGGCGCTGAAGAAGGTTGTCGGTGTTGATCTCTCCTGGTGGGGACCCGAATTTGAATTCTACATTTTTTCCAAAGTGCGATTCGACACTCGCACTGCATCCTCGTACTACGAGGTGGAACACGCAGAAGAGTTCTTTAAAAACGCTTACCACGCCGCGAATCCGTTTGATGTGTACGACGACTTCCGCGACGAGGCGTGCAAGATCCTGAAGCGATTCGGCATCAATGTCAAGTATCATCATCACGAGACCGGTGAACGGGGGCAGCAGGAAATCGAAATCTACTTTAACAACTTGCTCGCGACGGCAGACCACATCATTACGACGAAGTACGCCTTGTTCAACTTCGCGCGCCAGAAGGATCTCTTTGTCACCTTCATGCCGAAGCCTATGTACCAGCAGGCCGGCAACGGGATGCACCTTCATTTTTATGTTACAAAAGACGGCAAGAATGCGTTCTACAAAAAAGGTGAGTATGGCAACATGAACACCCTCGGCCGCTACTTTATCGGCGGCATGTTGAAACACGGGCCGGCTCTTTCGGCATTCACCAATCCGAGCACAAACTCTTACAAGCGCCTGGTCCCCGGGTTCGAAGCTCCGGTGGCACTCACCTACGGAACGGGGAACCGATCATCAGCCATCCGCATTCCGAAGTACGTCAACAATCCGGAACAGACACGATTTGAATACCGACCTCCCGACGCCACTGCGAATCCGTACCTCTGCTTGTCCGCGATGCTTCTCGCCGGTATCGATGGCGTGGTGAACAAGATCGATCCGGTCAAGGAAGGATTCGGCCCTATCGACGAGAATGTCGACGATATCGCAAAGGATCACATGCGTTTCCTCCCCAGGAACCTGGCCGAGGCGCTCGACGCTCTCGCTCTCGACAATGACTTCCTGAAGCGCGGCGGTATTTTTTCCGACGAACTGCTCGATCAATGGGTCACAGTCAAACAGGAAGAGATCAAGTCGATCGGAACGATGCCGCATCCGTTTGAATACAAACTGTACTTCAACCTCTGAGGATCTTCTTTTCGCTGTGAGATCGAACGAAAGCCGGGCGGCGACACCCGGCTTTCTTCGTAACAACAGAGGACAGTTACCTGACAAGTCCTCCCGTCACGACGGAACATCTCAGAGCTTCTCTGCGTCAAATCGAGACACATTCATTTCATCAGATGGAGACTATAGTATGCGATTTGTCACCGTAGCTCTTTTTCTTCTTGCAGCCTCTTTTTCCGCCTTTGGGAGACAACAGGAAATTCAGCCTGCGTTACCCGCCACAGACGCCGGAAACCATGTCGCCGCGTATCTTCAGGCGTTCAATTCATCAGACGGGAATGCCATGCGCGAGTTCTTCCTTCTTCATACGGCAAACGACGCGTTGCAACAGACACCTGTGGAACAGCGAGTATCCCGATTTCGGCAGATGAAGCAAAGACTGGGATCACTCAAGTTGATGAAGGTGCTCAATTCGTCTCCGACACTTGTCTCCGCCTTGCTTCAAAGGAAAGACGGAGGCCTGGTTCAATTGGATTATGAGTTTGAGCCAAATCCTCCGCATGGTCTCCTCGGCATCAGGGTTCAGGATGTCGAAGGAGGACAGCGCGAACAACCCAATGTCCAGCCCAAGGCAAATGAAGCACAAGCTCTCGATGCGGCCGGTAGCCTTCTCGACAGCCTCGTCAAGGCAGATGAATTTTCCGGAGTCGTTCTCGTCGCGAAAAACGGAACTCCGGTATTTGAAAAAGCTTACGGATTTGCGGATCGGGATCACAAGAAAGCTAACCGCATCGACACCAAGTTCAATCTCGGATCCATCAACAAGTCGTTCACTGCCATGGCAATCCAACAACTTGCTTCTTCGGGCAAGTTGTCCCTCAAGGATCCCATCGGCAAGTACCTCCCGGAGTATCCGAACAAGATCGCGGCTAAGAAAGTGACGATTCAGCATCTCCTTGACATGGCATCCGGAATCGGTGATTTCTTCGGAGAGCGATTTCAAGCAATTCAGAAAGAACAGTTGAGATCGATCAAGAGTTATTTGCCGCTCTTCGCGGACAAGCCGCTTGAATTCGAGCCCGGCACAAAGCGTCGTTACTCGAATGGCGGTTTCGTGGTGCTTGGAGCAATTATTGAGAAGGCTTCGGGACAGGATTACTATACCTATGTCCGCGAGCATATATTCGCACCCGCCGGAATGAGTGAAACGGAATCATTCGAAAAGGACAAGGAAGTGACGAACCGGGCGCTCGGCTATACACGTGAAGGGTCAGCGGCAAACGAGATGCGCCAAAGCAATTACTCCACTCTTCCTGCACGGGGGAGTTCAGCGGGCGGAGGATACTCTACTGCACATGATCTTCTGAAATACGTGCGCGCGTTGCAGGAACGGAAACTCGTATCACGGGAGGCGGAAGGTGGATTTGGGATTGCCGGCGGATCACCGGGAGTAAACGCATGTGTCGAATGGAATCCGAAGAATACCTATGCAGTGATCGTGCTCTCAAACTACGATCCACCGTCGGCAGAAAATGTTGCCCGACAGATCGGGCTCTGGCTCCCCCGGTAAAGACAAGAGGGCTGGAGACGGCGGCTCAGAGATTCAGGCAGACCACACGCGTCTCCCTCATCTCCTCGAGCATGCACCAAATCCCCATGCGCCCGACACCGCTCAGTTGTGCCCCGCGCGGCGGAATAGTATGTCGCGGTTGTAGTCAAAACTGATAAACAGAGATTAGAAAGCGCGACAAGGAGAGAAATGCGAAAGGCGTCTCCGAGGACGCCTTTCGTGAGGAAGAAAATGTCTGACGATTGCTCGTTACTTCTTTGTAAGGGAACCGATCAATGCATCCAGTTCTGCACCCGCACCCTCGACGGTTTTTGCAGGGCCAGTGAACTTGAAGAAGAGTTTTCCTTCGGGCGCTTCCACGATGACGCCATGGAGACGGAAATTATCCTTCTTCCCTGTCGCTGCCATCATTGGACCGGCTGGCGCAAGGTAGCTGCCGGAAATCTGCACCTTGACCACGTTCATCCCGCTGATCTTGTCATCCTTCCGGACTGGTGACGGTGAACCTTCGAATTGGCTGGACCACCGCATGATGTTCATTTCGGCATCCCCTCCCGCTCCACTCCCGAAATAGGAAACAGCACACTCCCCCGGCTCCGCATCACCTTCAGCAGCAGGAATGACATACGTCACCACCCGCATCTGGCGCGGCGCTCCTTTTGTCCATCGGCTGGGATAGGACCAGAGAACACCGGCAGCGGTGTTTTCAGGCGCTTCCTTGGTCAAAGCGACATTGGATGACTGCGAGGAATCGTTCTTCTTGCAGCCCGGCAAAAGGAGCACAAAGGCAGCAACAGCAACGATGAGCAGAAGCATGAATCTCTTCATCACGAATAATCCTTTCTGTTGGGTGTTTTTCAAACGCGAGTCGTACAAATATAGCAGACATTGCCTAAAATTCAATTCAGAAAGCTCAAGGACGGGAGTTACCATCGATGAAAGATAAACCTGAAATGCCTCTTGAACTAGTCATTCCTCTGGAGTAACTTAGCTGAAGAAGAAATCACGGGTCAGCCTTTAACAAAAGGTTTTGATATGCCACTACCGCCTCCGGCTCAACCCCTGCAAGGTCCTCCTGCGGCTCCCAGGGTTCCGCTCGAACAGATCGATGTCCGGAGTCTGTCCAAAGAGAAGATTCGCGAGCTTTTCCGCTCGGGCCGACTACCGACCGCAGAGAATATTGTCGAAGAAATTTTTGTCCGCTCGACAAAATCGGGCTCGACTGACATCCATTTCGAACCGGTAGAGGGTGAGCTGAGAATCCGTCTCGGCCATGAGGGAGTCCTGAAACGCCTTGTCTCTCTTCCACCCGACATGACCGAAAATGTCATGAGCGTTTTGAAGACTCGTGGCGGTCTGAACCAGTTTGAAAAGAAGAAACCGCAGGAAGGACGATTTTCAGCCGCGTATCATGGGGAGCAGTACGATTTCCGGTTGAGTATCATTCCCGTCCTGATCGGCGAACGTGCCGAGATTCGCTTGTTGCACAAGACACAACGTATAGCCCGCCTTGAAGAACTCGGTTTCAGCCAGAAGTCGTTCGATGCTATCACCCAGCTTCTCAAGCAGCCAAAGGGGCTTCTTCTCGTCACAGGCCCATCCGGAAGCGGCAAAACAACGACCGTCTTCGCCGCAACAAATGCTATAGAGACACCAGAGAAATGTATCATCACAGTCGAGGACCCCGTCGAGTACAAACTACCGTATGCGAGTCAGGTCCAGTTGCCGTCGGATCGGTCGTTCAATTTCGCCGATGCCCTGCGTGCGATCCTCCGTCAAAATCCAAACGTCATTCTCATAGGAGAAATCCGTGACGCGGAAACCGGGATTGTGGCTTCTGAGGCAGCGTTGACGGGCAACCTCGTCCTCAGTACCATGCTCTCCACGGACGCGCTCGGCGCTATCCACCGGTTGCTCAACCTCGGCATTCAACCATTCTGGCTGGCATCCACGATGGTTGGAGTGATTTATCAACAGCTCATTCGAAAGATATGTCCGGACTGCAAAGAAGAGTACCAGGCTCCGGAGAACGAACTTGCGCTGATCACGCCACATCTGCAATCCGCACCACAGTTTTTTAGCAGGGGCAAAGGATGCCAGAATTGCGGCAGCACTGGCTATAAAGGGAGGACAGCCATCGGCGAAATTGTATCAGTGAGCATGGAACTCCGTGATCTCATCCTCCAACAAGCCTCGCTGATCAAGATGAGAGAAGAAGCCGCCCGTCATGGATTTCAGGGAATTCGGGTGGACGCGGCAGAAAAAGTTGCAGCGGGTCTTACCACAATATCGGAGTTCATCCGCGTTCTCGGGTAATCTTCATACCTCCTCGAAGCTGAAACGCCGCCAGGATCTACTCCTAGCGGCGTTTTCTTTTTGGCTTGCCATTCCGGGGAAGCCCTTTCCGGTCGCCATTGACAAGATCAAAGGAGTGATCGATCATCGTTCTGATCTCCTGCGGCGGGATGGACCCGTCGAGAATGACGGTGTTCCAGTGCTTCTTGTTCATATGATAACCGGGTTGGACCGCTGCGTAGCGTTCTCGAAGCTCGATGGCTCGTTCGGGATCACATTTGAGATTTATCGTCTGCGGATGAACATCGAGCGGCAGAAGAAGAAATATCTTCTCGTGAATCTTGAAAACGAGTATATCTTCTCCGAACGGAAAACCTTCAGTGACTTTTTCGCTTTTCTTAAGGCAATATTCTCGAAGAGCGTCGACGGTCAACGATCTACCTTCCCATGGCGGCAGCGATTGATGAGACGGCTCCCGTGGCCGCTTGCGTCAACATGCCCACTTCTGAATTGAAGCTGACGAGCTTCATGCCTTTTGAAGCCCAATGCGATGCCAGTGTAAGATCATTCATCTGAATTGCAGGATACACATTTGCGCGACGGCATGCATCGATAACTGATGTTATGGCTGCGACCAGAAGCGGGTCGGTCATTTTCCCTGGGATACCCAGTGCAACGGAGAGATCTGTGGGTCCCACCAACGCCGCATCTACGCCGGGGACAGCCAGGATTTGATCCACACCCTCGAGCGCTTGACGAGTCTCAATCTGCACGATCAGCATCGACTCTTCATTGGCATCTCTCATCACATCGACAACAGAGCCCGCTTTGAGATCGGTGTGGCCTCGAGCGACGACGCTCCCTCTCCTGCCAACAGGAGGATATTTCATCATTTGAAGAATCTCCTTGACCTGACCTGGCTCCGTGATGCGCGGCGCCATGATGGCTTGCGCTCCTGCATCCAAGGGCTGAACAACGTGAGCATATGACCATTCCGGCACCCGCACAACAGGAGTCACGCCAACCTGTCGGGCCGCTCTGCTGAGATTGGAGATCGTTTCAATGTTGAATGCTCCGTGTTCGTTGTCGATGATAACGAAATCGAGCCCGGCGTTTGAAAGCACCTGCATCACCGAGCCCTGCCGCACCTCGACAAGCATTGTGCCGATCGCTGATTTCCCCTGACGCAACAGCTGCTTCAGTCGGTTTTGAGGAATAATGGATGGTACCATAGTCACTGCCTCATTTGGTTGACAACGATGAAATCTACTGCGAAACGGACGTAATGCCATATCGTTTGAACGCTGACGCCAGGATTCCAAACTGGTCTGTCAACAGCCCCTCATATCCGCACGGCCAGCCGTCCCAGTAGCGCGCATCGAGACCGCTCTTGCTGGCCCCGTAGACAAGTCCGTCAGCAAGACTGCTGCAGAGTCGTTCGAGAAGCCGGTCGGCCTCTTCATTCATACCCACGAGGTACAGCGCATCCACAAAGTGACGCGACTGAGAATGCGTACAGGCCCCATTGCCATAAAACCCATGCGGATATCCCTGCATGATGTCCGCCAGGTCTTTGTCCGGAATCGACCAGAGGCTGATCGGTAAACCGAATCGCGCATCGGGAATTTTCACGCGCTTTGCTTCATCCCAGAGTTTTTCGATGATCTGACGCGCACCGCGTTCGTTCAGGAGTCCGGCACAGACCGCCGCTCCATTCACAGCCATGAATCCATAGTCGTGCAGTTTGTTCTCTGCGCATCTCCAGCCGGCAAGCCATCCTGTCTCTGCGTTGAAGAATGCCGGATAATAATTTTTCTTGAGCGTTTCAGCCCAACCCGATAGACCGCGAGCGATATCCGGCTGGCCAAGAGTCGGCAGAACCGTTGATAGTGTCTTCAGAGCGGGATACAACAAGGCGTTTGTCCAACTGTCCTTCCAGCCAAACGAAATAACGTCATACCAGACAGTGCTCCATTGTCCTGTTCCACTGACGCCGGTTCGATATTTGCTTTCGATGAGCCCATCATTGTCTACGTCTCGCATACGCATTTGCTCGATCTTCCGGCGAATCTGCAGCTGATAAGACTTCACCCACCCGGTGGTTCCACTATGCTGCAAATACTCTGCCAGGCCGAGCAATCCGGCTGTTCCCGTCATCAGGTACTCATCTTCCGCTTCATGGACTTTTCCATCCTGAAGAAGCGAGCCGCTCGCGTAGCCGGGACCTCCATCCAGCCATCGCTCAAGCGAATCGCGCAGAAGGTCGATTGGCGCCAGGTTGGGCAGTATGCGATCCATCTTCGTAGTTACGGCTGACCAACTGTCCATGCATATCGGGCAGTGAATTGAACTGCCATTGTTGCTCAGTGTCCCAGTGTCTGCGCGATACGTGAGTGAAGTCAGCGAACAGCGCTCCACCGCTTGAGCGACCTGAACCGGCGCATCTTCTCTCAGCGGCGTCGAAATGTGCGCGACACGCATCTCGATGTCTGCGACGAAGTGTCCGATCGGGAGCAGATAATCTCCTTCGGGCTGCAAGACCTCGCCGAGTTTCAGTTCGCCCGTCGTCATGTTCTGCTGGCGAAATGAGTCGGAACGCCACAGAGCATCATTGCCTGAGGCTTTGACTTCCAAAGTTCCGAACCTTGGAAAATGGAGAAGGACCGGGAGGTTCATCGTTCCCGTTTCCCCATTGCGGACGATTTGTCCTAAGACGTGTGATGTCGATGCTAGTGAGCTGAGTCCGATCATCCACGCGCAGCTTCGCCATGCGCGGAGCTCCCGATCTGCGAATCGCTCCGCATGCAGGATGACACGATCTTCAAGAATCGTCCACTTCAGAAAATACCTTTGGCCCGCTCCCCCGAGGACGACATCGTAGGTGACACAATTCCCCTCAACGCGCGTTATGCCTTGAACATCATAGCGAAGAAAACTCGCAGCCACCGGAACATTGCCTACCCTCGATAATTGAATCCCTTGGTAGAAAACCCCCGGCTGTAGTTTCAATACATTCGTGCCAGTTTCAGATTCTCCTGTTTCGTCGACAGCGAGATAGGAAAAACCGGCGCGATTCAGACGAAAACCTACTTCCAGAAAGCGAGAACTGAATCTGACCTCGCCTGCGTCACAGTGTGCGGTGACTCCGTTCGGCAGTGCGTCAATGGACACGCTGGCGATCTTCAGCACCTTCTCATTGCGCGGAGCCACACCCCCGAGCAGTTCACCCTCAAGGATAAATGCCCCGGAAGCAAGATTCCAGGAAGTCCACCAGTTGTCAATCCCGCAACGACGCACCTCCAAAATGACCGCCGACGTTTCCACACCTCGCAGATCGAACCAGGTGATCTCTTCAGATGGCGCCGGGACCGATTGCTCTCTCCGAAGAACCGTCCACTCCTTTCCATTCCAACCCAGAACGCGGAAGGCGGTAACCCAGTCGAGGTCCTGACGGCTGCCGCATTTGTGATAGCCGAGAGCCCGTCGAAGTCCGAGCCTTTTCAGCCGGGCCGGAGTGTGCAATGGCAAGACGCGGGCATGGATGATACGGTTGTGCGGAGCCCCTTCCTCCCCCTCGAGAGGAGAAGTCCATAGGGCGCGGCAAAAGGAGAGATTCTGGCTCGACCCGACATCCCCCATCGGGGGTTCAAGGTCCTTCAATGTTAAGAGATCAATCATAGGATGCTGCAAGGTACGAACTCCGTCGGTGTGAATCAAAAAAAAGCCGGATGCACTCTCCGGCTTCAGTCCTTCCACGATCATGTCTTGTTGATGCTTCGTTGTTCAGATTTCAGGCTGGAAGCGCTCAACCTCCTCCAGCACCGCGCTCACAATATCTTCCTCTTTCACCCGCCTCACCACTTCGCCTTTGCGGTACAGAATAGCCACACCCTTGCCGGCGGCGACCCCAATATCAGCTTCGCTGGCCTCCCCCGGACCGTTCACAACACAACCAAGCACCGCAATTTTGATAGGCTTCTTGACTTTCGCGAGCTTCTCTTCGAGTTGTGCCATGATACCGAAAAGGTCAACCTCGAGTCGTCCGCATGTCGGACACGCAATGAGCTCCAGACTGCGGCTGGCGAGGCTCAGGGAGCGCAAAATCTCTTTCCCGACTTCCACCTCTTTCACCGGATCATCCGTCAACGACACGCGAATCGTATCGCCGATCCCTTCAGCCAGAAGAGTACCGATGCCGACCGCAGATTTGATGGTGCCAACACGCGTCGTGCCCGCCTCCGTCACCCCAAGGTGAAGAGGAATATCAGTTCTCTGTGCCACAAGCCGATACGCCTCGATCATCAGCTTCACGTCTGTCGACTTCACGGAGATCACCACATCCTTAAAATCGAATTCATCACAGATGCCGACATGGCGCATCGCACTTTCGTAGAGCGCTTCTGCTGTCGGATATCCATATTTCTGCAGAATATCTTCTTCCAATGAACCCGAGTTGACACCGATGCGAATCGGAATTCCTTTGTCCTTGCATGCCGTCAGCACCTGGCGTATCCGATCCTTCGAACCGATGTTCCCCGGATTGAGCCTCACCTTCGCGACGCCCGCTTCGACAGCCTTGAGAGCAAAAATGTGATTGAAGTGAATGTCAGCCACAATCGGGACAGCAGACTGACGCACGATTTCCTTCATCGCGTCAGCGGCTTCTTTGTCGTTCACCGTAACGCGGACGATATCCACTCCGGCTTCCGCGGAGGCCCGGATCTGAGCTACGGTTCCGGCCACATCATCGGTTTTCGTCTTCGTCATCGTCTGAACGGAGATCGGGGCGTCGCCGCCGATCTTCACTCCACCGACAACTACCTGCCGGGTTTTCCGTCTCGCCCCCACCTTGTATGTTTCGTGCCGCTCCACGAGTTGATTCATCCCGCCTTCAGTCTGTTCAGTTCAGTTTCTTGCTCGCTTCGAAAAGGACCTTTTTCTCATCTTCCGTTAAGCTTTGATAACCACCGCGGCCAATCTTGTCAAGAATCTCATCGATTTTTATCTGATAGAGTTCTTGCTCAGTCTTCGGACGCTTCTCAGCGATATCATACACTTTGGCTTCGACGACATCTTCATGTTTCGATTCTCTTGCCTTGTTTCGCTCTTTGCTGAGCAGCCATCCGATCTGCTCGATGAATTTCTGGAAGGGGAATCGTCGCGCCAGAATCAGAACATACGCATACCCCGCGGCCGCTCCGCCGAGGTGAGCCAGATTGGCGATCGCCCCCTGGCCACCCACCGACAGAACGCCGAACACAATCAGCCCAAAGATCAGATACTTCGCCTTGACGGGCAGAAGAAAATAGATGTAAATGTATCGATCGGGAAACATCATCGCGAACGCAACAAGCACGCCGTAGACGGCACCCGATGCTCCAATCGTCGGGATCCCCTGACCGAACGCGGTAACCACGGACGTCGGTTCAAGTATCGGAGCAAGAATGAGCTGAAAGATCCCGGCGATGACTCCGCACACCAGATAGAACGTCAGGAATCGTTTCGAACCCCACACATGTTCGACTTCCATCCCAAACATCCAAAGTCCGAAGACCATGTTGAACAGGATATGCATGAAATCGGCGTGCATAAATTGATATGTGATCAACTGCCAGGGATAGAACCCGTGATCGAGGGGCATGAGCCCGAAGTACGTATTGAAATAGTAATCGAGGGGAACCTCGCCGATCGTAAACATTCTGCCGAGAACACCGAAGAGCACATACACTGCGGCATTGGTAATGAGCAGCCATTTGATGACCGGCGGAAAGAACTGGAACCCACCGAACGTCGACGGCCGATAGTAGTTCCCTTGACCAGGGTATGGTGACATATCTTCCTACACTTCCATGGATAAGAAATACGCGATCAGCCCTCGGCTGATTCTGAAACAAATGAGTGTGAGAAGGAGGGTGCGCCCTCCCCCCACACTCATGTCAACACGTGAAAGCGCCGGTTTCAATCAGGCTTTGTCGTTCAGTGCCGCCACTCCCGGCAGTATCTTTCCTTCGAGAAACTCCAGAGAAGCACCGCCGCCCGTTGAAACGTGTGAGACTTGCTTTTCCAGGCCGGCTTTCGCAATCGCTGAAGCCGAATCACCGCCCCCGACAATTGTCACCGCGCCGGCTTTGGTTGCATCAGCCATCGCTTGTGCAATGGCGTTTGTGCCTTCGGCGAAATTCGACATCTCGAAAACACCCATCGGACCATTCCATACAACAGTCTTCGCCTTCCTGATTTCTTCAGAGAAGATTTTGATCGTCTCCGGCCCAATATCCACGCCAGCCCAATCCGCCGGAATAGCATTGACCGGCACAACTTTCGTGGCAGCGGCATTGTCGAACTTGTCGGCGACCAGCGTATCCACCGGAAGAAGGAGCTTCACGTTTTTCGCCTTTGCTTCGGCGAGAAGCTTTTTCGCGAGCTCGAGCTTGTCTTCTTCTAACAATGATTTACCGATTTCCATTCCCTGAGCTTTGTAGAAAGTGTACATCATCCCGCCGCCGATGAGGAGCGCATCGACTTTTCCCATCAGGTTCTGGATAACGTCGATTTTCCCGGAAATCTTGGCCCCACCAAGAACGGCAACATAGGGCTTCGCAGGGTGTTCGATCGCCTTGCTCAGGTAGTCAAGTTCCTTTTCCATCAGGAACCCCGCGACCGCCGGCAGATAATGCGCCACCGCTTCTGTCGAGGCGTGAGCACGATGCGCGCTGCCAAATGCATCGTTCACAAAAACATCTCCGTACGACGCGAGCTCTTTCCCCATTCCTTCGCGATCGGCAGCATCCTTCGAGGTCTCAGCTTTGTGGAACCTCGTGTTCTCAAGCATGAGGATTTCTCCGTTCTTGAGACCATCGACAACGGCTTTGGTCTCAGGACCGATTGCCGCCGGAGCCAGCTTGACGGGGCGACCGAGCAGTTCGGCAAGATGCTCGACGATGGGTTTCATCTTATGCTTGCCTTCGATGTACTTTGCCTCGTCGAACGGTTTTCCGTCCTTCTCCGCCTTCTCCTTCGCCTTTTGCGCGTCCTTCTTCGGGTCGCCAAGATGCGACATCAGCACGAGTGACTTTGCACCGTGTTCCAAAACGTAGTTGATCGTCGGCAGTGCTGCGCGCATGCGGATGTCATCCTGGATGACGGCGTTCTTCAACGGAACGTTGAAATCCACACGCATGAGCACACGTTTTCCCTCAAAGTCTATATCGCGAACTGTTTTCTTGTTCATAACAACCCTTCCTGAAACGAGAGAGAACAACGCATGAAACCCGCGGCGAAATTCGAAATCCTAATCTCTAAATCCTAAACAAACTCAAAGCACGAAAAACAGGAAGCGGAAAGCTTCGCTTTCGTATTTCAAACTCCTGATTTCGGATTTCGAGCTTCGGGCTCTTGTCCTCTCCCGACGCTTTGTGATGTGTATCAGAGTTTTGACGCCATTAAATTGGCGAGGTCCGCAGTGCGGACAGAATATCCCCACTCGTTGTCATACCACGTCACGACTTTGATAAAGTCGTTCTTTTCCTTGCCGAGTACGGAGGTGAATGGCAGATCCACCGATGAACTGTGGGGATCGCCCTTATAGTCGACGCTCACCAATGGCTCATCGATTGCCGCGAGAATACCCTTCATGGGTCCGTTCGCCGCATCGCGGAATGCCTGTCGCAACTCTTCCGTCGTGCACGCTGTACCGATATTCGCCGTGAAATCTACGACGGAAACCGTGGGAGTCGGAACACGGAGAGAATATCCATCAAACTTGCCCTTCAACTCCGGCATCACGAGGCCGATCGCTTTCGCCGCGCCCGTCGTTGTCGGAATAATGCTCAGCGCTGCCGCACGTGCCCGCCGCAGATCGCTATGCGGAAGGTCCAAGATCCTCTGATCGTTCGTGTAGGCATGCACTGTGGTCATGAATCCGCGGATAATTTTGTACTTGTCATGCACGACTTTTGCTGCCGGAGCGAGACAGTTGGTTGTGCAAGAAGCATTTGACACGACATGATGGTTCGCCGGGTCATACATCTTCTCGTTCACGCCCAAGACAATCGTGATATCTTCGCCTTCAGCAGGGGCCGTGATGATGACCTTCTTTGCACCGCCTTTGGTGATGTGATTCTCTGCACCCTTAACAGTCTTTCCCTTTTTGTTGACGCCATCTTTCTTGATGGTGAACAATCCGGTGCCTTCGATAACGATATCGACGCCATTGGCCGACCATGGCAAGTTGGAGGGATCGGTTTCCTTAAAAACCTTGACGGTTTTCCCATCGATCATCAAGACGCCTTCGCCAACCTCAACCTTGCCATCAAAACGACCGTAACTGGAGTCGTACTTGAGCAAATGAGCCATTGTCTTGAGGTCACCAATATCATTGATAGCGACGACTTCAAGCGTGTTCGGGTATTTTTCCCGGATTGCCTTGAGCACTTGGCGACCAATACGCCCAAAGCCGTTAATTCCTACGCGGACTGCCATAGATGCCTCCTAATGTGTAAAATGTCAGATTTCTCGGTAATAAGCCCTCAATCGAGGTTATAAATATTACCGAGAAATGGGCTGAAAGTCAAGAAAACGACGGCTAACGCAGCAGGAGAAGCTTTCTCGTATGTTGGAATCGATCGGCAACAAGTTTGTAAAAGCAAACTCCGCTCGGCACGTTCAATCCCCTGTCTTCGCGTCCGTTCCAGTTGACTGTGAAGTTGCCAGACTGCTGATCATCATCCTGCAAGACTCGGACTTCCTGTCCCGACAGGTCTGAGCAAATTGTGCTCTACTCAGCTAACGCCGCTGATGCACCAATGACTCTTTGAGCACCCGACGCGTGCAGAACACGAGCACAGCCGATGATCGTTGCGCCTGTCGTCACCACATCATCGATCAGGAGAATAGTCTTACCCTTCACCTCGCCCTTTCTTTTTATCGTACTTTCGAACGCATCTTCCATGTTCTCTCTTCGCTCATTCAGCGTAAGGGTTGTCTGAGTCTTCGTGTATTTCTTGCGCCGAACCAGATCACTCCAGACGGGGGTACCTGAGATTTCGGAGACACCGCGTGCGATCAGTTCAGCCTGATTGTAGCCGCGTTCTCGGAGTTTCCTTCGATGGAGCGGGACAGGAACAATAGCATCGGCACGAACCCCCTGCTCGGCAATCTCCCTGCCGAGGCGGCGTCCGAGTTCAAGGCCGAGTTCTTGGACTCCGCCATATTTCAGATTGTGCACGACGACCTGGAACACTCCCTCTTTCTCGAAAACGTAGAGTGAGACCAAACCGTCGACAACGCCCGATGCGGTCAACTTTCCGGCCGTTTCAACAAAAAGAGGTGACTCCGTGGCCGCGGCATGAATCGAACACCAACAGTCAGAGCAGACGAACTCAACATCGCGTCCCAGAAGTCGATGACACGACAGACAGAGAGGCGGATAGACAAAATCTATGAGGCAGCTGAAGAAGGATCGAATGGATCCTGATAGAACGAAGCGCATGCTGGCACACTGGCGGGTTGTTCTTGCGAGGTCTTTGGAGGAGCAGATCTTTGCTTTTACTTGTCTCCTTTCTTCTCGAGCCGTTCTATTTCATCGCGAAGCTGTGCGGCACGCTCGAATTCAAGATCCTTCGCGGCACGCCGCATTTCTTCTTTGAGCTCAGCGAGAAGATCACGGCGTTGATCCGGTGTCAGGTATTTGACAACATTATCCGATACCGAAGTCGCACGGAGGCCATCCTTGCGCGCGGTCCGTTGTGCAGAGATGTCTGCAATCGCGGTTGCTGCAAGCACTTCTTCGACTGATTTATAGATCGTGACAGGAGTGATCCCATGGTCCTTGTTATATTGCATCTGTTTTTTGCGGCGTCGGTCCGTCTCATCGATCATCCGTTCCATCGATCCGGTCACTTTGTCGGCATACAGAACGACTTTTCCGTTCGCGTTTCGGGCCGTCCGGCCTGCTGTCTGGATGAGCGAGCGCTCAGATCTGAGGAATCCCTCCTTGTCGGCATCGATGATGGCGACCAACGAGACCTCCGGAAGGTCCAGCCCTTCTCTGAGAAGATTGACCCCCACGAGCACGTCAAAATCACCAAGCCGCAAATCCCGAAGAATTTCCACGCGCTCCAAGGCATCAACCTCGGAGTGGATGTATCGGACCTTGATGCCGATGTTTAAAAGATACTCTGTAAGATCTTCGGCCATCCGCTTGGTCAGCGTCGTGACAAGAACGCGCTCTTTCTTCTCAGCTCGGGTCCGGATCTCTGCAATCAGGTCATCGATTTGATGCTTGCTCGGCCGCACATTGATCTCAGGATCCACGAGACCCGTTGGCCGGATAACCTGTTCGACAAACACACCCTGGCTCTTTTCGAGCTCAAAGTCACCCGGAGTTGCGCTGACGAAGATGATTTGCTTCACCATCGAACTCCATTCGTCGAACGTCAGCGGACGATTGTCCATCGCCGAAGGAAGCCGGAAGCCGTACTGGACCAGGGTCTCCTTGCGGGAGCGGTCGCCATGGTACATTCCGCGGATTTGAGAGACGGTAACATGCGATTCATCGATGACGGTCAGGAAGTCTTCCGGGAAGTAGTCCAACAAACAGGACGGTCGCGACCCCGGCGGTCTTCCAGCGAGATGACGCGAGTAGTTTTCGATGCCCGAGCAATGTCCGATTTCCCTCATCATCTCCATATCAAAGCGAGTGCGCTGCTCGAGCCGTTGTGCCTCGAGAAGTTTCCCCTGTTCTCGTAGCTCTGCAAGCCGTTCCTTCAATTCCACATCGATCGTCTTGAGCGCGCGTTCGATGCTTGGGCGGGTTGTGACAAACTGTTTCGCAGGATAGACGATTTCAAAATCCGTCTCAGCCAGGATCTTTCCATCGGTTTTCTGAATGATCGAGAGCCGCTCGATTTCATCTCCAAAGAACTCTATACGAAGTGCTTCTTCAATTTCATACCCGGGGATGATCTCGACCACGTCACCGCGGACTCTGAAGGAACCCCGCGAGAATTCATAGTCGTTGCGGGTATACAACATGTCGAGCAGCTTCTTCAATATCTCGTTGCGTGAGACTTTCAGTCCCCTGCGCAATGAGAGGGTCTGCGCAAGCCATTCCTCCGGCGCACCGATGCCATAGATACAACTGACCGACGCCACGACGATGACATTTGGATCGCCGCTGAGGAGAGCGCTCGTCGCGCGCAGCCGCAGCCTGTCGATCTCCTCATTAATGGATGAATCCTTCGCAATGTACGTATCCGTCGTCGGGACGTACGCCTCCGGTTGATAATAGTCGTAATAGCTGATGAAGAACTCGACACGGTTCTTTGGAAAGAACCCTTTGAATTCACTGTAGAGTTGAGCAGCGAGGGTTTTGTTGTGGGAGAGGACCAGAACAGGTTTGTGAATATTCTTGATGACGTTCGAGATCGTAAAGGTCTTCCCGCTTCCGGTGACCCCGAGGAGAGTTTGAAACCGATCGCCGCGTTCAACACCCTCGATCAATTGTTTGATCGCCTCGGGCTGATCGCCGCTGGGCTTGTATTCAGAGACTAGGTCGAATGCCATTTGTGATTTCTGATTTCGGATCTCTGATTTATGATTTTTGAAGAAACCCGTGACCAGCTATTTCTCACGCCGGTTTGCTTTAGCGGTGATTTGTGTAGCGGCAAAGCTTCTCAGAAGTTGATCGGTTTCGTCCGACATTCCCTTCACTGACGACGGATTCACTTTGTTGGTGGCAGTGAGCATCTCAATCCAGAAGAGAGTTTCGTCTACTTCCTCTTCCACGATACCTATTTTGTTGATGAAATCTGCTCGCGATCTGGAGCGGCATGCCGCACGATAGTTCGCTGCGACAGACGTCGCCGATCGGATCAACTGTCTGCTGATGACATCTGTTGATCTCCCCGGAGGAAGACTCTCGACAAAATTGATCACGTTCACCGCAAGCGCCTTGGTGCGACTTCGCAGTTCTTCAGCGTTCATCATCGAAACCACAGATGGGAATCATAAATCAAAAATCATACATCATAAATCAGAGATTCTAAGTTGCCTGTTCCTTCCCTCCGGTCCGGGCGATGAAGAGAAACGCATCACGAACGAAATCGGCGGCGTTCGCCTCGAATGCCGGAGGAAGCCCCTTCTTCAAGGTTTCGTACGGCACCGGACTTCCACCGGCGGAGATCGTCATATTTGGATTGATGATAATGGCGCGGGCAGCACCGGCGCACTTCATCATCACACTTGCTTTAATATTCGGGAAATTGGCTTCGATCACCGGATCGACGCGAACAGGAATCTTCATGATCTTCATCGTTTCCCACGAATCGGCCTCTGCGTCAATGTTCTGTGTCTTCAAGTACGCGAGGCTCTCCTGAACGCATCGGCGTGCCAGGTCTGCTACCTCAGAGGCTACAAGAAGGAATTTATCACGGTCTGCGGCGAACTTACTCCACTCTTTCACGGTGTTGGCGAGAATGGCTTTGGAGGCTTCGTTCATACAATCCTCTCAATGATTTTGGTCTGGGGTTGCCTGCTTTGTTGCAGTGTCAAAAGGAAGTGCTGATCACCATTTCGAATCTAATATACGGCTTCGGCATGCTCCATGCAAGAGAGCAGCACCTTGCATCCATTGCATTCGTTTGGTACTTTAGGCCACCATGCGTCATTTGATTCCCACCCTGTTGATCCTTTTCCTTTCCCTCGTGCTGGCGTGCGGTTGCGCAAAGCGAAAAGAGAACCTCACCGCCGAGGATGAGAAGCTCGTACCGGTTTACACGGAACTTCTCATGGTGAGCGAAGAGTACAAAGCTTCGGCTTCGCAACCGGACACCGCAGCCTATCGGCGGGTCGTTGACTCGCTCCTGTCGAAGCACGGACTGACGCGGGAGTTGTTTTTGCTGCAGCTGAAGGTGCTCGCTCAGTCCCCCCCTGTGTATCAGCAATTTGCCGAGAAGGTGCGCAAAGATCTCGAGCATAGAAAACCCAAGTAGCCACCCTGATCATCACCACCTGAGGAGTACGCGGTATGCGAAAGAATTCCGTTCGGTTTCTCCTTCTGTGTGCACTTGTCCCCTGGGTTCTTTCTGCCCAGGACGGATTCAAAGCCGTTCAGAGCCAGGTCGTTGAACACACATTGAAGAATGGACTCAAGTTTCTCATCCTTCCACGACACGACGCGCCCGTGGTCTCTTTTCACACCTACGTCAATGTCGGCGCCGTGAACGAGAGTCGCGGGATCACGGGCCTCGCGCACATTTTCGAGCACCTGGCCTTCAAGGGAACGACCGACATCGGTACAAAAGACTACAAGCAAGAAAAAGTCGCCCTCGAGGCACTGGACAAATCCTGGACCGCATGGAGAGCCGAAGAGGTCAAGGGAGCGTTCGTCGACTCGACGAAATTGAAACAACTCCGCGATGCATTCGAGAAATCTCAGGATGCTGCATCCGCTCTCGTGGAGAACGGGGAATTCGACAAGGCCATCGAGGAACAAGGGGGAGTCGGCCTGAACGCGAGCACGGGAGCAGACGCGACCCAATACTTCCTCAGCCTGCCATCGAACAAACTCGAGCTCTGGTTCTCCCTTGAATCGGCCCGATTCCTCGACCCGGTCATCCGCGACTTCTACAAAGAGAAAGAAGTCGTCATGGAAGAACGTAGAATGCGGACGGAGAGCAATTCCATCGGCAAACTGGTCGAAGAGTTCCTTGCCGTGGCATACAAGTCGCATCCCTACAAGGAGCCCGTGATCGGGCACATCTCGGACCTGGAAGGCATCACGCACGATGAAGCAGCGGCCTTCTTCAAGAAATACTACGTGCCTTCTAACATGGTCATCGGCATCGTGGGGGACGTCGATCCCAAGGAAACGATCAGGCTTGCGGAAATGTACTTTGGCAGAATTCCTGCAGGTCCGGCGCCTCCCGGAGTCCGCACGGTCGAACCGGAGCAGAAGAGCGAACGGAGCGTAGTCCTGAGGGAAGAATCACAGCGTATCTTGCTCGTCGGATATAAAAAGGGATCCGTCAATCATCCTGATGCCGCAGTCTACGAAGTGATCTCAGACATTTTGAGCTCCGGCCGCACGTCGAGACTCTATAAGTCACTCATCCGAGATAAGAAGCTCGCGATCCAGGCACAGGGATTCTCAGGCTTCCCCGGTGAGAAATATCCGAATCTCTTCGCGTTTTTCGCCGTGCCTGCACAAGGCAAAACAAATGAGGAGTGCCTCGCTGCCATCGATGAAGAGATCGCCAGGCTGAAAAAAGATGCCGTCGGTGACGAAGAGCTGAAGGCAGTGAAGAACCGTGCTCGCGCAGACCTCATCCGCGGGTTAAGCTCCGATGCCGGAATGGCCGATCAGTTGACGTTCTTTCAGGCGATAACGGGGGATTGGCGCAATCTCTTCAAACAGCTTGATAAGATCAACGCGGTGACCGTCGCGGACATCCAACGTGTTGCGAACACCGTGTTCGTGAACTCGAATCGTACCATCGGCACACTTGAACCGGTGAAATAAGGAGAGATGGCCATGAAAACTTATCGCGTGTTGACGATTGCTCTCCTGACGTTCGGATTCGTGTTCATCGGTTCGGGACAGACTGGTTCGAAACCGCTCCAGTACAAGAAACTGAAATATCCCCCGCTGCGTCAGGTTCAGATTCCAGAACCTTTGCGGTTTCAACTGAGCAACGGAATGATCGTGTATCTTCTTGAAGACCACACGCTTCCTCTGATCGAAGGATCGGTACTTGTCCGGACGGGGTCACAGTACGAGCCTGCAGACAAGATCGGCCTCGGGTCGCTCACCGGCCAGGTCATGCGAACCGGAGGCACGACCACAAAGACGGGGGACGAAATCGACGAAATACTGGAGAAAGTCGGCGCATCCGTCGAGACATACATTGGCATCACCTCCGGTGGCGCCCGACTTTCTGTCCTCAAGGAAGACATCGATACGGGGCTCAGCGTTCTGGCGGATCTGCTTCGAAACCCGGCATTTCGTGACGACAAAATCGAGCTCGCGAAAATCGCAGCCCGATCGGCGATCTCCCGGCGCAATGATCAAGTGATGTCGCTTGCAGGAAGAGAGTTCAGAAAGCTCATCTATGGTCCGAATGATCCCTTTGCCCGCATGACAGAATATGAGACGATTGAAAACATCGACAAAAAGGATCTCGTTGAGTTCCACAAGAAATTCTATGCTCCGAACAATATCATGCTGGCCCTTTGGGGCGATTTCACCGCCGATGAAATGAAGGCCAAGGTCGAAAAGGTATTTGGCGGCTGGGAGCGCAGGGAGGTCAGCCTTCCGACTGTTCCGGAGCCAACGTTGGCATCCGAGAGAAGCATCAACTTCATTCCAAAGGACGACGTGAATCAGTCCACCATTGTTCTCGGACATCTGGGAGGCGTGCTGCGCGATCCGGAGAGCGGACCGCTGAACGTTGCCGATCAGGCATTTGGAGGTGCCCAGGCATCACGTCTCTTTAAGAAGGTGAGATCTGAGCAGGGGCTCGCCTATTCGGTCGAGAGCAATTGGGGGGAGGGATACAATCGGGCGGGAGTCTTTCAGATCAACGGCTCGACGAAGTCAGGATCAACCGTTAAGATGGTGCGGTCCCTCACCATGGAGTTTGAAAATTTCGTGAAGAACGGCATCTCTGATGATGAGTTGAAATACGCCAAGGACTCGTATCTCAATTCGTACGTCTTCCGATTTGACACAAAGGGAAAGATCATCAACGAACTGATGACGCTGGAGTACGCCGGATATCCGAAGGACTTCATACAACAGCAGCAAAAAGATATTCAAAATGCCACGAAGCAAAGTATCAACGACGCAGTGAAGAAGCGATGGAAGCCTGAATCCCTGACCCTCATGGTCGTTGGCAAAGAATCGGATTTCGATAAGCCGATGAGTTCATTGGGGATGAAGGTTCGCACGATTGATATCACGATCCCCGCCCCGCCGGAAAAATTGCCTGACCCGACACCGGAGACAATAGCAAAAGGGAAAGAGATCGTGAAGAAGACCCTGACGGCGATCGGCGGGCCGGCGCTACTGGCGATCAAGGACATCACGCTTGTGGGAAAGCAAATGCAGGTCACCGCGATGGGTGAGTATTCCATGGATGCCGAGATGAAAATCGTCCGACCGAACAAGATGATCGTTCAGATGAAGGCTCCTATGGGCGACATGACCATGGTCTTCAACGGCAGCAATGCGTGGGTGAAGAGCCAGAATGGGACTCAAGATCTGCCCGGATCGCAACGGGAGGAAATGTTGCAGCAGGCGTACGGTGACGTCCATTACATCCTCCAGAACGCGGACAGAGGCGATTACGTCATTCAGTATCTCAAGGACGATGCTATTGACGGAAACGCGATGGCTGTCATCCTCGTTCGCCACACACCAACAAAATTCAACGTGCAGTTGTTCATCAATTCGAAGACCGGCCTTGTGATGAAGAAGGTCACCACACAAACTGGCGAGAAAGGGCCGGTGACCGTCGAGGAGGTGTATTCAGACTATCGCGTTGCAGACGGCGTCCAGTTTCCGTTCAAGACTGTCGCAACCAGCGATGGCAAGAAATCTTCGGAACTGACATTGACCTCCGTCAAGCTGAACACGGGCATCAAGGAGGACGAGTTCAAGAAATAGACGCGGACCTTGCTCTCGAGCACAGAGAAACAAAAGAACCTCCAGAGGTCATTCTTCTGGAGGTTCTTCATTTCTTTCAGGAACCGCCGCGCCCGCGGCGAGGATGTTCAGGTTCCTCGTTTTACCGAGAACCGGAATGTACTACCCTTCCCCACCACACTTTCGACCCAGATCCTGCCACCATGCGCTTTGATGATTTCCCGGCAAATCCAGAGACCGAGACCGGTTCCCTTGATCTTCCCAGCCTCACCCGTGTCGACTCGGGCATATTTCTGGAAAAGCCTTCCCAGGTATTCGGGCGGGACACCGAGCCCACGATCGCTCACGGAGAACAACACTTCGTCCGACTGCTGTTCGTGCTGGCTAACCACGACAGTAATATCTCCGCCAGCCGGAGAGTACTTCACCGCATTCGAGATGAGATTCTGAAGAACCTGGCGGAGTTTGTTTTGGTCGCCTCGGACATAGGAGCAGCTGACTTCGATGGAGGAGGTGAACGTGTGGCGCGCGGAGATTTTCACCATCGAGACCGCTTCCTGGATGATCGTCTCGACGTTCACAATGGTAAATTGGTAATTCAGCTGACCGGACTCGATTTTTGCTATCGAAAGAGTGTCCTCGGCGAGCAGGCTGAGACGACCGGCCTGGTCGACGATGATACTCAGGTATTCTTTCAGACGATCGGCGCTGACTTCTTTTCTGAGAAGCGATTTCGCGGCCAGCATGATCGTTGAAAGCGGCGTCCGGAAATCATGAGAGACAATGCCGACAAAATCCGTTTTCAGCCTGTCCAGTTCCACCAACCGTTCATTGGTGTGCTTGATTTCGTCGAAGAGACGTGCATTTCGCACGGCACTGCCGATCTGATCGCACAGTGTCTCCAGCACCAGCACATCGGTGTCGTCAAACGCATAGAGCTTGGTATCTTCAACATTCAGGACGCCGACTACCTGATTATCGGATATAATGGGAAGAGCGAGCTCGGAATTCGTATTGTGATATTGATGTGAAAGAAATCTGGAATCAAGGCTGACGTCGTTGGCGAGGACATATTGCCCATGCTCTGCAACCCAGCCGATGATGCCTTCGCCGACTCTCTGTCGATAGCCGTGAGGCAGGAAGTCGATGTAGTTTCCGGAATGCGCAGACAGAACCAGATCTTGCTCTTCGACACTCTGCAGAAAGATGGTCACGTCAAAATACTGGAAATTCTTCTGGATCGCTTCCGCTGCCGAGGAAAGGAGTTCGTCAATGTTCAACGTCGACGTGAGCTTCCGTGCAACTTGATTTACCAAACTGATCTGAGCGACCCTTTTCTGCGCCCGCTCCATCAAGCTTGTGTGCCGCAGAGCGATCGCCATCTGGAGACTCAGAAGCTGAGCAAGCCAGATATCGGGGTCGATGAACGCACCGGGTTTCGACGATCCGAACACCAGTGCACCGATCATGTCCTCGTGAGTATGGATCGGGACAATGATGAGAGAGCGGATCCCCAGATCCTTCAGCTTGCCTTCGAGTGACGGATGGAATGCCGGCGCCGAGTCAATATCCACCATGATGCCCGCATTGTTCTGGATAGACCAGCCGGGCATGCCGACATCAACAGAGAAGTGCTTGTGTTCGAGCTCAATGGCATCCATCAGCGGCGAAAGAGTGCTGATGACATAGTGGGTCTTGTTGTGACTCAGCAGGCCTGCAAATGCGCATTCCCCTTCGATCAACCGTTTGAGGTTGTCTTTTAAAATACGAATGATCTCCTCACGAGATCGTGATGCATCAACCTTCAGCGAGAGCTCAGAAAGTATGTTCACTCTTGAGCTAAACTCGTGCGCTTCCATCAAGCGCAACCTCATTTCCTCTGGAGAGAGAAAATCGAGGTTTTCAGGAGGCTGCCATTCTGGAGACATAGCTTGTTTGGGAGTCGATTTCACAGTGCCTGTTGTGACCTTACCACCTATGACTTATGAACGGATGTCGTCCGTTCTTTGTTTTCGATGCCGCGGGCAACGGACCAATCCTTCGCCAACATGCCATAGACGACGTGGTCCACATAGTGATCATACAGCCATTCTGCCTCACGAAGAAGCCCTTCAGCTTTGAACCCAAGACGTTCAGGAATACCTCGGCTTTTGAGGTTTCCTTCGGCACAACGAATTTCAATTCGATTCAGCTTCCATTCTTCGAACGCATATTCCACCAGCGCCCGACATGCTTTCGTCATGATTCCCTTGCCCTGAAATCGCCCATCAAGCCAGTACCCGATGCACGTCGAACGATTTGCCCATTCCAAATGGTGGTAGCCGATGATACCAACTATTTGGCCATGATGCCATATCGCTGTCTGAAAACCCTGGTTCGAAGACAGCTGATGCATCGTTGACTCGACGAAAACGATCATTTCGTCGATGGTGCGGGTCAGATCCAGCCAAGGGAGCCATTCTCGAAGATATGGCCTGTTGATGTCGACGAGCAGCAGCAGATCCTCTGCCTCGCGCAACTCCAGGCTCTTGAGAAACAGTCCCTCCTCAATCGCGATTTTTACCATTCCTCCCATTATTCGTCAGCCATGACGTCGAATCGTACAATTTCAAATCCCTGTTTCGCATCAAGCATTGAATAAATCACTCCGGTAAATACTACCCCCAAGCCGAGGAGAAACGCGATGATGATGGCAGAATCGGACTGAAATCCATGGATCAGAAAGCTGAATCCTATGAGCAAGGAAGTAACGATGAAAAGGGCGATGGCTCCGGTATAGCAGATCACCGCGTTCCTCACGAGTCCCGCACGGTGCATCAGATGTCCAATCTGACGTGACAGGCTTTCGAGCCGAAGCGTTTCTTCAAAATTCTTCTCTCCCGCCTTCTTGAAGAGTTTGCGTTTTTCTTCGTTGAGAACGCGAATCCTGTTGAGAACGGTTGAATACTTATTACTCGTGGCAAGTAGCAGGAGTCCGCAGGCGTTGATCATGACCGCGGGGGCCAAAATCAGTTGAATAATCTGGATGACGGAAAATCCATCTCCAAGTCCTTGGTTCATAGATTATCCCTTCAAGTTCATCGATGAGCCGGACCGCGTTACCTCTCCAATGACAAACGGCCGTTCGCGTTTTCTACGGAGCAACGCCTGTATCTTCGCCGCGTGTTTCGGCGAAACTATCATGATCAAACCAACACCAAGGTTGAACGTGCGGCGCATGTCTGCTTCCGGGACATTGCCCGTCCCCTGGATCAAGTCAAAGAGAAAAGGACGCTTCCAGGCCTGCCAGTCAATGTCCAGCATAAGCCCCTTTGGCACAACACGCATCGTGTTTCCTTCGATTCCCCCACCGGTAATATGGGCCATCCCTTTGATGTCAAATACCGAAAGAAGAGGATAAACGGCCTTGAAATACGAACGATGGACAGCCAACAATGCGTCCCCCAGAGTCCCTTTCAATTCTACAAACTGGTGGTCCAGTCGGTATTTTCCCAGAAGAACGGTCCGGGCCAACGAATACCCGTTCGTGTGCAAACCCGTTGATGGCAAAGCAATAAGTACGTCACCCTTCTTTATATGTTGGCCGCGGATCACCCGACGTTCATCCACAACACCAACAATTGTGCCAGCGATGTCGTACTCCCCTTCTGAATAAAACCCCGGCATTTCGGCAGTTTCACCACCAATGATCGAGCAACCATTCTGCTTGCATGCTGTAACGAAGCCATCGATGACCTGCGAGGCAACGACGGGTAAAAGTTTCCCCGTGGCAAAATAGTCGAGGAAATAGAGAGGCTTTGCCCCGCAAACGAGAATATCATTTACGCAATGGTTCACCAGATCCTGTCCCACCGTGTGGTGGCGGTTCATTGCGAACGCGATCTTGAGCTTCGTTCCAACCCCGTCAACACTTGAGACCAGTACGGGTCTTCGAATACCTTGGAAGTCTGCTCTATAGAACGCACCGAAGGCGCCGATGTCCGTGAGGACATTGGGAGTGAACGATGAACGGACGCGCCCCTTGATCCGGCGCACCAGATCTTCGCCAGCTTCAATATCAACGCCCGCTTGTTTGTAGGTTTTCATGAGGTTAGTGCAGCAATCCATCTCTAAGATACCAGATTTTCGGAAGGTGAACAAGCGCGAACTTGGATGTGGAGTTCCACTTCTGACCTTCCTCGACCAAAAAGATGATCCGCGGCGGAGAAAACAAGGAGGTGACATGACTCACTCTGGACTCGAACTTGGTTTCTAGCCTTGCGAAAATGGGGGCTCTTGACTATATTAGGCTTTCCGTATCAACGACTTGCCTGGAGAGCGATGGCCGAGGCACACCTCATAGGGTCCCACGAGACACTGGAAGTCAGGAAAATCTTCTGCATCGGACGAAACTATGCAGGCCATGCGAAGGAGATGAAAGCAGATGTCCCCGAAGCCCCCGTTTTTTTCCTCAAACCACCGACAGCCATCATTGCCGACGGCGGCCTGATTCGAATTCCGTCCATTTCAAAGGAACTGCACCATGAGGTGGAGATGACAGTCCTGATCGGGCGGGGCGGAAAGGATGTCTCCCGAGGCAATGCCCTCAATCTCGTGGCGGGATACGGTATAGGACTTGACATGACGCTGCGGGACGTCCAGAGCGAGGCAAAGAAAAAGGGTCTGCCCTGGACACTAGCAAAAGGCTTTGATACTTCAGCCCCGCTCTCCTCATTTGTGCCGGCAGATCAGATCGCTGACCCCCATGATCTCAATCTGAAGCTCGACGTCAACGGCATTACCCGGCAGCAATCAAACACGAAGAACTTCATTTTCAAAATCGATGAGTTGATTGCCTATATCTCCCAATTCTTCACATTTGAACGGGGAGACATCATTTTCACCGGTACGCCGGAAGGGGTCGCTCCTGCTACGTCAGGAGATCGGCTTGAAGCTCAGCTTTCTTCCCCCGAGCACACGGTTCTTGCATCTCTCAAAGTGAGTGTTCAATAAGCACACACGATTTGATGATCAGGGTCAGACAATTTCTGAGGAACTACCGTGTCGCCATCTCGGCGTGGCTTCTCATTATCGTCCTTATCTATGCAGGTCTCTCTTACAGGATTGACAACAGCGTTGTTGCGCTGAGTGTTCTCGCGGTTGGCATTCTTGGACAGGCTTTCGGAGCCCTTGTGGCATGGATCGGACTTGTTCCTCTGGTCGGACCGATGGTGGCGCATTTCCTGTCTCTGCCCTTCATCTGGCTCCTGAACGGGGTCGGCTACCTAGTCTCTGCCGTCGCAATCAGACGAGGCTATTCAAAGGATGTGCTCAATTATAGGATCATCACCGTCACGCTCCTTTTCGGGATTACGTTTGGCTATGTCCTTGGAAAGGTTCTCTGATTCCTAACCTCATCTGGAGCAATACTTGAATCGACTACGAATAGTCTCCATCATCTCGATCGTCGCTTTCGCGTTCTTGTCAAGCTCCCCAGGACCTGCTCTCAATAAGAAGAGCCTGGAAGTCCGATCCACTCGGGACCGCGTGGCCAACAGCTGGATCGAGCAAGTGTATTCTCCGTTTGATACACTTCGGACCGATCTCTCAGACTACATCTGGCCTACGAATGCCAGCACCGTGATAACGTCCTCTTTCGCCGACTATCGACGGACGCACCTCCATGAGGGGATCGATATTTCGACCAACAACCAAAAAGGATACCCGGTCTATGCATCACGGGATGGCTACGTAAGCAGGATATTTATCTCTCGTCGCGGATACGGCAAAATGCTCACGGTCCACCACCCGGACGGATTCGTGACAATGTATGCCCACCTCCAGAGATTCATGAGTCCGATCGATGACTACGTGAAGAAAATCCAAAAACGGACAAGACACTACTCGCTCGAAACGGATCTTGAACCATCGATGTTTCCTGTCTCAAAGGGAGACGTCATCGCCTACACGGGAAATACCGGTATCGGGGCGGCTCATCTCCATTTCGAAGTGCGGGATTCATCTTTCAATCCGATTAACCCCCTCCTGTTGCCACACATCATATCTGCCCTCAGCGATGAAGTTCCCCCGGAGTTTCAGATGGTCGCCTTCACGCCTTTGGACCGATCTTCGAAAGTTCTGGGCAGGAACAAGACGTGGACCGGGGACGCGAAGAAGGAAGGTTCCGGCAGCTACACATTGTCACAACCTGTCAAACTCTCCGGCTCCGTTGGGATCAGTGTTCGGGCAACAGATCGAGCGGATGTCTTAAAGTACAGAACAGGCTGTTATCGGTTTGAGATGTACGTCGATGGTCAACTCCTCTTCAGTTCAGCGAAGAACTATATATTGGAGAGCGAATCGCACCTTGTCTCAAATTATTATGACAAGAATCTCATCAGGTTGAGAAAAGGGCGATTCGAAAAACTCTATGTCGAATCTGGCAATCGCCTCCCATTCTACAACCGTCTCCCTGAAGGCGCTGGCACGATTGAGACATCTGAATTCCAACCGGGCGAGCACGTCTTGAAAATTGCGACCTGGGATCTGTCCGGCAACGAGTCAACTCTGACAACAATTCTCGTGATGGGAAGTTCTTCCGCACAGTAGGTGAATCCATATCGCTGAGTCGCTTCTCGAGACCGCTTCACACGACCATCCTCGTTGATTTACACGAGGATTTTTCGTTTATTTTGAGAAGAGAAGATGGCGAACGAGGAGGAAACAGAAGATGCAATCTCCGCGAATCGTGTTCTGCGTGATCTTCACATTGGCCTTCGCCGTGGCCTGCAAAGACGGTGGTGACGCTGTTTCCAGCGCAACCCCGCTGGGAAACTCACCGAGCTCGTATAGCTACAAAGCATACAATTCCAAAGGTTCGCTTGTCGTGGCAGGCACGATAACTCTAGCCGTGACAGACGGTGGAACAATGAGCGGGAGATGGACGCTCGAATGCGTGGCTCCCGGGGAAAAAGTTGGACCGCAGACCGGCACCGGCACCCTTTCCGGTACCATCCAGGGAACAACAGTTACAATCAATCTGAACCCGGGATGGATCGATAACAATGTCTTTCTCTCCGGCTCCTTGGACAAGGATCGGCTCAGCGGAACGTGGATGTGGAGCACGTTCGTCGGATCAACGTCGCAAGGGGGATTTGAGGCCATCAAGTTTCAGTAGCGAATCGCCGCAACTCATGTTCATCTCCGGCGGCTCGTGGGCCGCTTCAACAATTTCATTCTCACAAGAAAAAAACACAAAGATGCAGGAACTCTCAAAGGCATATAATCCCAAAGAAGTCGAGGACAAGTGGTACGAGTACTGGGAATCGCATAATCTGTTCCACGCCACGGCGAACAAAGAGCGGACTCCGTACACCATCGTCATTCCACCTCCCAATATCACGGGAATCCTCACGATGGGGCACGTCCTGAACAACTCCATTCAGGACATCTTGATTCGCTGGAAGCGCATGCAAGGGTATGAAGCGTGCTGGATCCCCGGGACGGACCACGCCGGGATCGCAACGCAGAATGCCGTGGAAAAGTCGCTCGCCAAGGATGGAATCAAACGGCACGATCTCGGGCGGGAGAAGTTTGTCGAACGGGTATGGAAATGGCGTGACGAATATGGCGGCACCATCATCCGACAGCTCAGAAAGCTCGGAACATCTTGTGATTGGGAGCGCGAGCGTTTCACATTCGACGAGGGGCTGTCCGAGGCCGTAAAGGAAGTCTTCGTACGGATGTTTGACAAAGGGTTGATCTATCGCGGCAAGTACATCGTGAACTGGTGTCCCTACCATCAGACTGCGCTCAGCGATGACGAAGTGGACCATGCCGAGAGCAACGGCAATCTCTGGCACATCCGATATGCGATTGAAGACTCGAAGGAGTTCGCTGTTGTCGCAACGACCCGTCCCGAGACGATGCTGGGGGACACCGCGATCGCGGTGAATCCACACGACGAGCGGTACAAGGCGCTTGTTGGCAAATCAGCTATTCTGCCCCTCGTCGGGCGCAAGATCCGCATTATCGCAGACGACTTTGTCGATGCGACCTTCGGAACCGGGATGGTGAAAGTAACACCGGCGCACGACCCCAACGATTTTCTCATGGGTCAACGGCATCATCTCGAACAAATCAACATCATGGATGAGAAGGGGCACTTGAACTGGTCCGTTCCAAAAAAGTACGCAGGACTGGATCGTTTCGAAGCTCGCAAACAGGTCGTCAAGGACCTTGAAGATCAAGGGTTCCTTGTCAAGATCGAGCCGCACATTCACAATGTCGGAAAATGCTACCGATGTCACACTGTCATTGAGCCGTATCTATCGGACCAGTGGTTCGTCCGCATGAAGCCGTTGGCAGAACCGGCTCTCAGAGTCGTGCGAGAGGGCAAGATCCACTTCCATCCACAGCGTTGGGAGAAAGTCTACGATCACTGGATGACCAACATTCGCGATTGGTGCATCTCCCGCCAGATCTGGTGGGGTCATCGTATCCCCGTGTACTATACGCCGGACGGAGCTCTCACAGCAGCGCGAAACGAAAGCGAGGCGCGGCAGAAACTCGGCATCGGCCCCGACGTTCCGCTCCGACAGGACGAAGACGTACTCGACACATGGTTTTCTTCCTGGCTCTGGCCTTTCTCGATTCTCGGATGGCCGCACGACAACCCGGATCTGAGGTACTTCAATCCCACGGCGACACTCGTCACTGGTCCGGATATCATCTTCTTCTGGGTTGCGCGCATGATCATGGCGAACATGGAGTTCATGCGGGGCGAACCCAACGCCCAGGGAACACCGCGGTCAAAAGATGAAGAGCTCATTCCATTCCAGGATGTCTACTTCACCAGCATCATTCGTGATGCCCAGGGAAGGAAGATGAGCAAATCGCTCGGCAATTCCCCCGATCCGCTCGACGTGATCGATCAGTACGGAGCAGATGCTTTGCGCTTCACCGTCGCCTTCCTTTCCCCACTCGGCCAGGATGTTCTCTTTTCCAGCGAGAAGTGCGAAATCGGCAGAAACTTTGCCAACAAAATTTGGAATGCGGGTCGCTTCCTGCTCATGAATAAGACAGAGTTGGTCGGCTCGGGTGAGGTTGATTTGACTTCGCTGCCCGATGCACAACTTGACCTTGCCGACCGTTGGATTCTCTCGCGGCTTCACCATTCCATTGGAAATCTCAACACAGCTCTCACGGAATTCCGTCTCAACGAAGCGAGCAAGATACTCTACGATTTCATCTGGCATGACTTCTGTGACTGGTACCTTGAGCTTGTGAAGACACGGTTCTATGGGGACGAATCGGCAGAGACGAAAAAGGTCGTGCTGACGAGAGCTCTCTGGATCTTTGACCAGGCCCTCCGCCTTCTTCATCCGGTCATGCCATTCGTTACCGAAGAGCTCTGGCAGCACCTCGCCGAGCGGTCCGGACAGTCTCTGATTCGATCAGCATTCCCCGCGGCAGAAGGGACATGGGTCGATCAGAAGACAGAAGACGAGATGGCATTTGTGCAGGATATCATCAATGCATTGAGAAATATCCGCGGCGAGAACAACATCGCGCCTTCCAAGGAGATCAAAATTCAGGTGCGATTGGCCGAGGGGACCAGCAGCACAATTTTTGACACGTACTCCAAGTATCTGCAGAAACTTGCCCGCGTCTCCGCCATCGAGATGCTGCCGGCATCGGTAAAACCGAAGCTTGCCTCGGGCGCCGTGGTGGGCGGTTCTGAGATCTTTGTTCCCCTCGAAGGGCTCATCGATCTGGACGCGGAGCGCGCCCGCATCGAGAAAGAGATCGCCAGACTTCAGCAAGCAATTGAAGCCACGGAACGGAAACTCGCTAATGAGTCGTTCGTTGCACGAGCTCCGCAAGATGTCGTGGAAAAGGAGCGGGAGAAGCTCGCGTCGTTCCGGACGACGGTCGAAAAACTCCAGGCAAATCTGATACACTTGTCTTAACCGGCGACAGTTATCGTTATGGTTCCTCAATCAATGGTCTACATCGGTGAGCTTCGCTGCAAAGCGACTCACGGCCCGAGCAGCGTCGCACTGGTCACGGATGCACCGACCGACAATCAAGGCCTCGGCCAAAGTTTCTCCCCCACCGACCTCCTGGTGACCGCGCTGACGACGTGTCAGGTGACAACGATGAGCATCGCCGCTTCGCGCGACAACGTTGTGCTCAATGGCACAAAAGTCTATGCGGAGAAACATATGAGCACCGAGGGGCCCAGGCGAGTTGCCCGAATCGCCATCAAGATGGAGTTTCCCCGAGGCATTCCTCATGAGTATCGCGGGAAACTCGAGAACATTGCTCGGACGTGCCCTGTTGCTTTAAGCGTGCACACCGATGTTCATGTCGACCAGACTTTTTCGTATCCTGATTGACCTCCCCCTTCGTTTCGACGGAGGCGAGCGGGTAAGAGTGCGCTGTATAATCAGGAGTCACCCATGAAACTCTTTCTTCCTTCGCTGCTTCTTCTTCTCTGCTCAATCCTGATAGAATCATGCTCTTCGTGGACCTACAAAGAAATGTACCCCACGTTGATCGATGGCCGCTATGATTCTGAATTCCCTTACAGAGGCTGCTCGACGCAACTGGAGCAAATCACCGAAACCGTCAAGCAGATTTCCGTCGTGGTCTACTACAAGACCTACGTGTTTTCGCTCGATGATTCCGTGACGTCGGAGAATATTTCCCGCGTTCTCATGGGCACCAAGCTGCCTGAACCGACCTTTCAAGATCACAGTGTCGCAGGAACCGGCACCATCATCTCCGACAACAACGGAAGAATCGCTCTCCTCACCTGTGCTCACATCGTCGACTTTCCAGACACCGTCGTTGCACGATACAGGGCTCCGGATCACCGGCTGACACCCTTCCTTCACAGTATCTCCCTCAAGTCGAGTCAAACAATCTTCTTGAACGAAATCGCGGGGACCACTTCTCTCGAAGTTCTTGCCATCCATCGCGATGATGATTTGGCCATTCTTGGACAGTCTCTCACCGCCGAGCAAGATGCGCGTATCAGGGTCTTCACCTATCCTCTCGGAAGAGCGAAAGACCTCGAATGGGGGTCATTTGTCTATCTCTTCGGATACCCATCGGGGTTCCGGATGATTACCAAGGGAATCGTCAGCCTCTCAAAAAAGCCGCCGCCCGGATCGTTTGTCGTTGATGCTGTCATGTCGCCCGGAGCGAGCGGGTCAATCGCACTGGCAGTGCGTGATGGAGTTCCGAACTTTGAGCTTGTCGGCATCATTAAGATGTTTCCTGCAAAAACTTCGTACGTCTTGAAGCCCTCATGGCAGGGCGATGATGTCCAGTATGACCCCCTCGAACCGTATAGGGGTGACATGTTTGTGGAACAAAAAACTGAGATTCGGGAAGGAATCGCTGTTGCCATTCCTGCGGAGACCATCCTGTCGTTCATACAGGAGAACCGGCACCGTCTGGCGCAACGCGGCTACGATGTACGATCGTGGACCGACTCTCCAAAAACCGAACCAAAATAGGATCGACCGAAGAGCGTGGACAAATCTCTAAAGAGCAATGTGATCGCACATGAGTAATCACCTGACCATCAGACCAGCGACACCGAACGACGTTCCCCTCATTCTCGACTTGATCAGGGAATTGGCTGTCTACGAGAAGCTAGCCCATGAAGTCGTTGCCTCAGAAGCGATACTCACGGAAACCCTCTTCGGGAACCCCCGATACGCAGAGGTTGTCATCGCGCGATATGACGGTCTTCCTGTCGGCTATGCCCTCTTCTTTCATTCGTTCTCCACTTTTCTAGGACGACCGGGGCTCTACCTTGAAGATGTCTTTGTTCAGCCAACAATGCGCGGCAAGGGAATCGGAAAGTCGCTGCTTGTGTATCTCGCCCGCCTGGCCGTTGAGCGAAAATGTGGCAGATTCGAATGGTCCGTCCTCAACTGGAATGAGCCATCGATCGGATTTTACAAGTCTCTCGGCGCCAAATCGATGGACGATTGGACCGTTTACCGACTCGCTGGCGAGTCCCTGGAGCAATTGGCGAAAGAGCCGATAGCAATCTCATGACGCACTGATGCATGACAATGCCTTCTCCAAAACGATACATCGCTCACCTCGACCTCGATTGCTTCTTTGTCTCCGTCGAACGGATCAAGGATCCCTCCCTCGACGGAAAACCTGTCGTGGTGGGCGGCACCCCCACCGGCCGCGGGGTTGTCGCATCAGCATCGTACGAAGCGCGCGTCTTCGGCGTTCGTTCGGCGATGCCAACGGCAGCAACATTACGATTGTGCCCGAATCTGGTCATCGTCAGGGGACGCTTCGGCGACTATACGAAATACTCAAACAAGTTGTACCAGCGCATCATGGAGCTTGCTCCCATCGTTGAGCGGGCTTCCATCGATGAAATGTACTTCGACCTGACCGGTTGCGAAGTCCTCTACAACAACGATCTCCCCGGATTCATCAGGAAACTTCAGAAGATTGTTTGGGATGAGTTTCACCTGCCGTGCACCATCTCCCTTGCTTCGAACAAAGTCATAGCCAAAATCGCTGCACAAACTGTCAAACCGGCTGGAACTATTTACGTTCCGCACGGAACGGAGCAAGAGTTTCTTGCCCCCCTCTCCGTCGACGCAATACCGGGCGTGGGAAAGAAAACCGGCGAGGTTCTTCGGAAGAAAGGATTTCATCTCATCTCGGATCTACAGAAGACATCGCGCGAGAAACTGGTGCGCGTCCTCGGCAAACACGGGATTTGGATCCACGAGGTCGCCAACGGGTTTGGATCTGACGAGCTCTCGACGGAGCACGAGAGAAAGAGCATCGGAAATGAGGAAACCTTCGCAAAAGATATCGCAGACAAGAATGAACTTCAGAGGATTCTCTTATCTCTGACGGAGGAGGTGTGCTCGTCGCTTCGTTACCGTCATCTCAAAGGGCGTACGTTCACGCTGAAGCTGCGCTACTCAGATTTTCAGACGATCACAAGGGCGACAACGATCGAGCCGACAGACGACGATAGCATCGTCTTCAAAACCATGAAGGAGCTGCTGGAGGCATCCTACACACGCCATCTCCCTCTGCGCCTTCTCGGTGTCCGGGCGTCACACCTGGTGGAAGAGGAACAACTTGAACTGAAGCTCTTCCCGGAAGATATGAAGCGAACGAGCATGCTGAACGCCGTGGACAAGATCCGGAAGAAATTCGGCGACGACGTCATCCACGTCGGCCGCCAATAGTCAATATTTAGGCCATTCCTGCGCTTTCCCTTTCAAGCCCCGCGACAACGGGAACGCAACCCGGCTCTTCGTCGTTAAACGAATAGCCATTTCAGATCCTTTCCCCATCTATTCATTCACATTTTAGAGGAGTGTCTTCGTATGAAGAACAATTCACTGAGTTTCCGCACAATGTACGTGTTCCTCGCAGCGGTGTTTGCTCTCGCCCTGCAGTGGAATACCGCAGTCGCAAAAAATGAGCCGAAATCAGGGTTCGTTTCCGATGTTCTCGGCCAGCTCGACCGAGTGAAGGGACAAATCGTTTCTCTCGAAGGCGCCGTGCCTCAGGACAAGTTCAACTGGCGCCCCATGGAAGGTGTTCGCTCCATTAGCGAAGTGTATCTTCACATTGCCGACGGACTCTACATCTTTGCCAATGCAGCGGGATTGAAGTCGCCGTTTGACAACAAAGTCCTGTTCGACGAGAAGACGAGGGATGTGAGGACCACCGATAAGGCGAAGATCGCAGAAGAGCTGAATACCGCATTTGATTGGACAAAGGCCGCAGTCGCAAAACTTACAGATGCCGATCTGGAAAAGAAGGTCGAATTCTTTGGTATGAAGATGACCGTCCGGAACGTCTTGATCACGCTGCTGAATCATACGCACGAGCATCTCGGGCAGTCGATTGCCTATGCACGCTCGAACGGAGTGGTTCCGCCGTGGACTGCAAAAGAGCAGGAAGAAATGAAGAAGAACGCGTCAAAGAAGTAACATTGAACAACGTGGCCAACCGGTCTGCGGATGTCGTTTGAAATGACGACGCAGACCGTCCGGCCTCTCAAGGTTGATTCAGATTTTGCGCCTATCGTCGATTGAGCACTGTCGATGGCAGAAGAATGATTGCCTTCAGAAGACTGAAGACTCCATCAACCGCAATCCCGACCAACCGGAACGGAAGCAACAAGAGCCAAATAATCGGATACAATACCAGGGCCAATAGTGCCAGCGGCCAACAGAAGAACAGGAGGATAAGCCACAGCAGGAGCTTCGTCATTTGTCACCTCCCTTCAGGCTTACGTCATCATGTTCTTCAAGTTGCGCCCACCACTTCTTTCTTGCCACAACCGTCCCACCTTCATTGACCGTAGCCCCTTTTTTCCCTACTATTGATGAGCAAAGCCACAGTTTGTTTTCACAGACTGAAACAGTCCAATGCCACGAGTGAAGCTTCATCTTACGGCCAGAACCGTTTTCACGACTGAGATCCCTGTCCGCATCACCGATGTCAACTATGGCGGACATCTCGGCAATGACTCGCTTCTCTCTATCCTTCACGAGGCTCGGGTTCAATTCCTGAAGAAGTTCGGGTTTACTGAGTCGAACATCGGCGGGGTCGGAATCATCATGTCCGACGCGGTTCTTGTGTACAAAGCTGAAGTGTTTTATGGCGACATACTGACAGTCGCAATCGGCGTCGATGATGTGCAGGCAATCGGAGCCGACATCACCTACCGCGTGTTGGTGCGCGGCAAGGAAGCGGCGCGCGCAAAGACGGGGATTGTATTCTTCGACTACAACAACCGCAAGATCGTTCAGACACCGCAAGTGTTCAAGGATTTATTCGGACAGGCCATCGAGCCGGTGAAAAAATGAAGATTGCATCGGGACAACCATCATCGGATCATATTGACGAAATCGCAGAGTCATACGTAAAGCTCGTTCTGTCCGTAGGAGAACACGACGGCGATTACGTCGACGCGTATTTCGGCCCTCCCGATTGGAGAGAATATGCAAAGGCCAATCCGGTCTCTCTGGACACGATTCGTGTGCATGCCCATCGTTTACTGAAGAACCTTGGAACCATCGATATCTCGTCACACGAGGAGATCGAAAAGCTCCGTCATCAATATCTGTCGCAACAACTGCGCTCCCTGGCCTCACGGGTTGAGATGCTCGCGGGCAAGTCGTTTTCTTTCGACGAGGAAGCTCGGGCTCTTTACGATGCCCGACCACCACACTACCCTGAGACATTCTTCAAGGATGCGTTGCGGAAGCTCGATGGACTCGTCCCCGGTAACGGAACGGTGGCTCAACGCTACGACCGATATCGCAGTAGCTTCGCAATTCCCATCGGAAAACTGGATGCGGTGTTTCAAGCAGCTATTGGTGAATGCAGGGAGCGAACCAGGCTGAATATTCCGTTGCCTGCCGACGAACGCTTCACTCTCGAGTATGTCTCGAACAGACCGTGGAGTGGTTACAACTGGTACAAGGGCAACGGCGTCAGCCTCATCCAGATCAATACCGATCTCCCCATCTATATTGATCGTGCCATCGACCTGGCGGCTCATGAAGGATATCCGGGGCATCATGTCTACAACAGCCTTCTGGAGGCGCACCTCGCGAGGGAGCGGGGTTGGGTGGAGTTCACCGTGTATGCCCTCTTCAGCCCGCAATCACTCATCGCCGAAGGAACTGCCAATTTCGGCATCGAGGTTGCATTCCCGGGCAAGGAAAGAGTGGAGTTCGAACAGAGAACACTCTTTCCACTCGCCGGCCTTGACGCGTCCGGTGCAGAACAGTACTATGTGATCCACAATTTCACGAGCGCTCTCAACTACGCTCACAACGAAGCAGCCAGGGGATACCTCGACGGCAAAATGACAAGGGATCAAGCCGAAGAATGGCTCGTGACGTACGCCCTCATGTCTCCCGACAGAGCCAAGCAACGCGTGCGATTCATCGACGTATATCGCAGCTACGTGATCAACTATAATCTTGGTCAGGACTTGGTGCGGAACTATGTCGATCTGCGCGGCGGAACTGCCGACAATCCGGCAAAAAGGTGGGAGGAGTTCAAGACGCTCATTTCCTCACCGAGGCTCCCTTCCGGTCTCTAAGCTCGGTCATTGAAAAGATAAATACTTATGGCTCGATTCAAACTCTTTATCGAATATGATGGCACCCGGTACAGCGGGTGGCAGATACAAAAGAACGCCCGCACCGTTCAGGGGGAAATCTCGTCTGCTCTTGGCAAGGTTCTCGACTCAACCGATTTCGAGTTGTATGGAGCGGGAAGAACGGATGCCGGAGTGCACGCTCTTCGTCAGGTGGCTCACGTCGAGGCGAAGACGATGCTTGCTCCCGAGATCCTTCGGCGGAAGATCAACGATGAGCTTCCGGCCGACGTGAATGTCCTTGAGATCGAGAAAGCATCTGCACAGTTCCATGCCCGGCATGATGCTATAGCACGGAGCTATCTGTACCAGATCAGCAGAAGGCGAACTGCTTTTGGAAAGAAGATGGTCTGGTGGATCAAGGATCAACTCGACATCAGCAAGATTCAGGCGACCGCAGATCTTTTCGTTGGGATGAAGGACTTCCAATCGTTCACAGCCGACGACCCTGACGAAAAATCAACGAAAGTCCACATTGAAAAAATAGAGATTCGGGAACACGGTGACTTGATCCTTATCCGCTTCCTCGGATCCCACTTTCTCTGGAAAATGGTTCGCCAGATTGTGGGAGTCATTGCAGAAGTTGGAAGAGGTAAATTGACCGTTGAACAGGCGCGATCGTATCTCGATCACCGGTCAAACCAGCCGGCGGCACTGACGGCCCCTCCTTCCGGTCTCTTCCTGGAACGCATCTACTATGCCGGGGACAAGAAGCTCGAACGCCTTGAACCGGTGATGCCCATACTATCGGAGTCAAAACAATGACCGGTTCCCGGAGAGTCTTGATCATCTTTCTTGTCATCTTCGCTTGTGTCGGTTGTGACCAGCTGACGAAGACTTACGCCGTACACGCCCTGGCAAACCGAAAGCCGATTGCCGTCTGGGGGGAAACGTTCCGGTTGCAGTACTCGGAAAACGCAGGGGCAATGATGGGTGTTGGGGGTGATCTGCCAGACACTGTTCGATTCTGGATTTTTGTCGTCTTCACCGGGTGCGCCCTCGTGGGGATACTCGCATATTCGATATTTGGGAAAAACCTCCGGATCGTAGACATCCTGTCTCTTTCTTTGATTCTCGGAGGTGGGGCCGGGAATCTCATCGATCGACTTTTCAAGGGTGGAGTGGTCATCGATTTCATGATTCTTACGCTGGGATTCCTCAAGACCGCGATCTTCAATATCGCGGACACGGTGGTTGTGGGCGGACTTCTGTTGCTTGCAATCTCCAACCTTCCATGGTTCTCGAGACGGCTCGATAAGGTGAGCAAGAGTTGAAAGTGGTCAGGATTCTTGATAAACTTGGTCGTTGTTGAACTGTTTCTCCAGGTCTTCCTGTTCGTCACCGCCGGCCTCATGAGTTTGTGTTGCAGATCATCGTCTCCAGAAAATCGGAGAACTATTTTGGTAAGATATCACCAATTGAATTACCAAATGGATTGAGCCATGTACGATGCAATTCTGCTGATGACAGCCCTCGTCATCATTTTCCTTGGCGTTCGTCTTGTGATGAAGTTCCGTGAGATGGCAGGATGGAAAGACGAGGACGCAATCGTTGGGGGGAGGAACAACTTCGCATTGCCCCCGGACCTTCGCGAGTTGAAAATCGAGGAACCCTCTGAAGACGTCATCAATCTTCTGGATGCTCCTGACGAGAAGCGTTCTCCCGATGACATTGCGACTTCACAGAATCCGTAGTCTGTCCAGAGATTGTTCTACAGCAAATCGTTAACCCTTCACACGAGTCCCCACAGCCGAGCTTATCGAGGAGACACTGCAATGCCAAACGCCAACCAATCGAGAACCACGAACAGATTGATCGGACCATCTCCAAAGATCGGCATTCGACCAACAATCGACGGCCGGCGAAAGGGCGTTCGCGAGTCGCTTGAAAACGCAACCATGTCGATGGCGAAGAACGTGGCAGCACTCATCTCGACGAACCTCCGCCATGCGAACGGATCAAGCGTCGAGTGCGTCATTGCTGACACCTGCATTGGTGGAGTTGCTGAGGCAGCGAAGACTGCTGAAAAGTTCTCCCGCGAAGGCGTCGGGGTCTCACTCACGGTTACCCCCTGTTGGTGCTACGGGGCAGAGACGATGGACATGGATCCCCTGATTCCCAAAGCAATATGGGGATTCAACGGCACCGAACGTCCGGGAGCTGTCTATCTCGCGGCCGCTCTGGCTGGCCACAATCAGAAGGGATTGCCTGCATTTGGAATTTACGGACATGATGTGCAGGATGCGGGAGACAGCTCCATCCCGCAAGACGTCCGGGAAAAGATTCTGCAGTTCGTTCAGGCGGGTTTGGCCGTTGCCACGATGCGAGGGAAATCCTATCTGGCGATGGGAGGGGTCTCCATGGGAATCGCCGGATCCATCGTCGACCATTCGTTTTTCGAGAGTTATCTGGGAATGCGTGTCGAGACGGTTGACATGAGCGAGTTCTCCCGACGAATCTCAGAAGAGATCTTCGACAAACAGGAATTTTCGAAAGCAATGGTGTGGGTGAAGACACACTGCAAAGAAGGCAAAGACTTCAACCCGCCGCGGCTCCAGAAGAATCATGCAGAGAAGGATCGCGATTGGGAGACAGTCGTCAAAATGACGATGATAGCGCGGGACCTGATGATGGGCAACCCAAAGCTCTCCGAGGCAGGATTTGAGGAAGAGGCGCTGGGCCACAATGCGATTGCCGGTGGCTTCCAGGGACAGCGGCAGTGGACGGATCACAGCCCGAACGGCGACTTCCTCGAAGCAATCCTCAATTCGTCGTTTGATTGGAACGGCATCCGTCAACCGTTCATCGTGGCGACGGAGAATGACTCCCTCAACGGACTCTGCATGTTATTCGGCCATTTGTTGACGAACACAGCTCAGATCTTCGCAGACGTCAGAACATATTGGAGCCCTGAGGCAGTCAAGCGTGTGACCGGATACAAATTGACCGGAGCCGCTGCGAGCGGCATCCTGCACCTTATTAACTCCGGTTCCGCTACACTCGATGGAACAGGGCAGCAATCCATCGGAGGCAAGCCGGTGATGAAACCATTCTGGGACATCTCCGAACAGGAGGCGCAGAAATGTCTGAAGTCGACCACGTGGTATCCCGCGATGAGAGAGTACTTCGCCGGCGGTGGATACTCGTCCGGATATCTCACGCGGGGGGGGATGCCTGCCACCATGGTCCGGTTGAATCTGGTCAAGGGACTCGGACCATCCCTTCAGATCGCGGAAGGCACCACGATCGACCTTCCGGAAAAAGTTGATCGCACACTCGAAGAACGCACGGATCGAACTTGGCCCACAACATGGTTCGCCCCGAGACCAAGCGGCGAAGGTCCATTTCGTGACGCTTACACTGTGATGAACAATTGGGGTGCAAACCACTGCGCGATGAGCTTCGGCCACATCGGCAGCCAACTTATTACGCTCGCCGCCATCCTGAGGATCCCGGTCTCGATGCACAACGTCGAAGATCAACGTATCTTTCGCCCCAGCGCATGGACGGCATTTGGTTCGAAAGATCTCGAAAGTGCCGACTTTCGGGCCTGCAAAAACTACGGGCCGATGTACGGATTGTACTGAAAACAGTCCACTCCGATGATTTCAGTGACGCAGCGTAACTACCCTGGATCGAAACGCCATGATCTCGAGGTGACTCCCAGCACACGTGAGCGACGGGGGATGCTCTGGATTTGGAACTCGTGGATTTTCTCGTATATTGCTGAAGTTTCTCTCGACGAAAACTGCATGCCTTCTTCATCTCTGATCTGATTCTCATGCTTCAGACACTAACGAGCGAACGGATTCCATTTGATACCTCACTCGCAAGCGTCATTGACCACACTCTCCTTCTACCGGAGGCCACGCAACGGCAAATCGAGCGACTCTGCGATGAGGCACTAGCCTACGGATTCGCCGCCGTTTGCGTGAATCCTTCACACGTTGGGATGTGCGCGAAAAGACTCTCTGGGTCTCGGGTCAAGGTTTGCACGGTGATCGGCTTTCCGTTGGGAGCCACTTCTTCACAGGCAAAGTCGTTCGAAGCTGCACAAGCCATCCGGGATGGCGCGCAAGAAGTGGATATGGTTATCAACATCGGGATGCTGAAGTCGGGGAATGATGATTTCGTCTTGAGCGACATCCAGTCTGTCGTCGCTGTCGCTGCAGAACACGGGGCTTTGACGAAGGTCATCCTCGAAACAGCTCTTCTGAGCGAAGAAGAGAAGAAAAAAGGATGTGCGCTTGCGAAACAAGCCGGGGCAGATTTTGTCAAGACCTCCACAGGCTTCGCCGATGGAGGTGCAACCGTGGACGACATTCGGCTGATGCGAACTGCCGTCGGACCGTCCATGGGAGTGAAAGCCTCCGGTGGTATACGAACTCACAGCCAGGCCCGATCACTCATCCAGGCGGGTGCGACCCGTATCGGTGCAAGTTTGAGCGTCCAAATCGTCACAGAGCAAAACGACCCAAAAGCCACGGGGTATTCATGAGTCGAATCCTGCAAAACTTCGATGCGGAGAAAGCACTCTTACCGCTCCTTCTGATGACCGCTCTCACCCTCTCTGCATGTGTTTCCTCAGAAGAAGCGGGGACCGCGAAAAGAGTCGGAGCACCGGTTTCAAGCCAAACAATTTCGGATTCTGTCCGTGCGAGAGTGGATTCTCTTATGCGAGCTGATGCCGCCCGGGCAAAGCGCGCCGGATTCACATCGCAACATGACACTCTTGTCGCGTCGATCGTCAAGACTTCGAAATCTTCCTCCCGCACAATCAAGCCCATCGAGCGTCCCGCCAATGCCGCCTTCGCAGTCCAGGTGGGTGCCTTCGCCCGAACAGACCACGCTCTCCATGCGCAGAAACTGGCTCGCGAGAGATGCGGTGATATCCCCATTTTCAACTCCTTCGAGCCTTACGACAAACTGTATCGGGTACGCGTCGGGAAGTTCGACACCCGACAGCAGGCAGATTCTTTGAAGAAGTGGATGAAGACGCAGTTTCCGAACGAATACACGGATTCATGGATCAACTACATCTCCAAATGAAGCATTGGGTGTTCGTCATAGCAATCGCCGTGGTCCTGCTCGTTCTCTCCGGATGTAGTTCGTCAGAAAGTTCACGGAAGAGCAGCACATCACCGACAGGAGAACAGGATCACAAAGTTCCCGGTTCGCACTTCGAGAGAGCCTTCAATCCATCCGACTACGATGACGAAATTGAAGTCATCAAGAATCAGCATGAATTCGAACAGCAGCGAGCCGCCGCTGAACGCCAGCAGGACAGCGTGGTGGTGGAATCCGAGCTTACGCAGGGATTTCGGATACAGATTTTCGCCACAGGAAGTTTCGATGAAGCGAATGCCATGAGGCAGACAGCGGTCCAGAGGCTTACCGAAGACTCCGTTTATGTCGTCTTTGATCCACCGGTCTACAAAGTGAGAGTCGGCGATTTCCGCACGCGTGTTGAAGCAAATCAACGGCTCGGAGTCATCAGCGCAATGGGTTTCGCTGACGCCTGGGTTGTGGGAGACAAAATCACAATTCGCAAGTCGGTCCGGGTTCAGCCGCCCGGTAACACCCGAAAGCGTTGAGTCAGCAAGACAGAGTGGGCGCGAAAAAGATAACGTTCTGAAGTCCTCCCCTCCCTCACATCCGGACAATCTCACGCCACATTCTAGTACATCTTCTCAATCAAGTCCGCGCACTTCTTCTCCACCACCTTGCGTTTTACTTTCAGCATTGGAGTGATTTCTCCACTCTCGACAGTGAGCTGCGCCGGGAGAAGTTCAAACCTCCTCACCCCCTCGTAGGTCGGCAAACTCCGCTGCAGATGTGGAATCTCCTTTTCGTAGAGTTTCTTGACCTCCGGAGCGCGCAAGAGCACATTCCGGCATGATGCGCCACGATGTCATTGCCGCTCAGCAAACGCGATGTCGTTGTCCGAGAATTTCGCTTGAGAACGAGAGTACGATTATATTGGAGTACGATACATTGCGTCGCCGGCTCCTCCGACCCGACGACAAAAAAGTCGCCCTCAGAATGGTTGTGATGAGTGGGGACTCGGGCAGTCGCTTGGCGATGTTATGTCAAGTTAAATTATGATCGAAATTGGTGTGGCCTAAATTTTAACTTGACAAAGGTACCGCAACCGCTTATATTCACACCCAGTTGCGTCAATTGAAATCCTGACTAAGAGAACCTTACCCCCGAGATGTTCAACTATCACAGGGGTGCTCCAACGTGATGGTTGACATCCCCACACCGTCGAGAGGGTTTACCTAACTACAGATAATGACCTATCCAGGGACAGGCATTTGCTTGTCCGCGGGTAGTATTTTCTCTAGAGTCTACTTTTCCATGTTCAACAATTTGTCATCGAGGAGAAAGCGATATGCTTGAGAAGGCGACGACCACAACGCCCGTAGAAGCCGCGCGCGCTGAAAAATCTAGCGATGTACATGGATTGAAATTTCAGCGCTATTTTACCAAACCGGGAACTCATGCTTTCGATCTGGTTGAGTGGGAGCTTCGTACGGCCCTCATCTCCAATGAGAAGGGGGAGAAAGTCTTCGAGCAGAAGGATGTCGAAATACCGAAGATGTGGTCAATGACCGCCACCAATGTGGTCGTTTCCAAGTATTTCTATGGCAAACTTGGATCTCCCGAACGCGAAACCAGCGTCCGGCAACTGATCGAGCGCGTCGCTCACTCCATCTATCAGTGGGGCCTCAAGGATGGCTATTTTGCCAGCCAGGAAGATGCGGATACCTTCTATCATGAGCTCTGTTTCCTCCTTGTAAACCAGTACATGTCCTTCAACAGTCCTGTTTGGTTCAATGTTGGCAATGAAGAGCGTCCGCAATGTTCTGCGTGTTTCATCAACTCGGTGAAGGATTCGATGGACTCCATTCTGACACTTGCCAAGACGGAAGGCATGCTGTTCAAATGGGGGTCCGGCACAGGATCCAACCTCTCGACGCTTCGTTCATCAAAGGAGTCACTCGCCGGCGGCGGCACTGCCTCCGGGCCGGTGTCCTTCATGAGAGGATACGACGCTTTCGCTGGAGTCATTAAGTCAGGCGGAAAAACCCGGCGTGCCGCGAAGATGGTCATTCTCAACGCAGAGCACCCGGATATCGCGGACTTTATCAACTGTAAAGCAGATGAAGAGAAGAAGGCTTGGGCTCTGATCGAAGCCGGATACGACGGTGGGTTTAATGTGCCGGGCGGTGCCTACGATTCCGTTTTCTATCAGAACGCAAATCACTCCATCAGGGCAACAGACGAGTTCATGAAGGCAGTGTTGGAGGATAAGGATTGGTACACCAAAGCCGTCACCTCCGGCAAGCCTGTCGAGAAGCACAGAGCACGGGACCTCATGCGCCAGATCTCGGACGCCGCGTGGATTTGCGGTGACCCCGGAATGCAGTACCACACAACGATCAACAACTGGCACACATGCTCGAGCACGGCACCGATCAATGCCTCCAATCCGTGCAGCGAGTACATGTTCCTCGATGACACGGCGTGCAACCTGGCGTCATTGAACCTGATGAAGTTCCGGCGCGCGGAAGACTCCGAGTTCGATATCGAGTCTTTCAAGAAGGCTGTGCAAATAACAATTACGGCGATGGAAATCGAAATCGATAACGCAAGTTATCCGACGCCCTCCATCACGCAGAATAGCTATGACTATCGCCCACTCGGTCTGGGTTACGCCAACCTTGGCGCCCTGCTGATGTCACGCGGGCTTGCGTACGATAGCGACGAAGGTCGCACGTTCGCCGCAACAATTACATCATTGATGTGTGGCGAGGCATATAGACAGTCAGCCCTCGTTGCGAAGGAGATGGGACCGTTCAAAGGATACCCGGAAAACCGGGAGCCGATGCTGAATGTCATGCAGAAGCACGGTATCCATGCAGAACGGATCAGCAAGGAATATGTCCCAAGCGATCTTTGGGAATCGTCCAACGAAGTCTGGAAGGATGTGGTGAAGTTCGGCAAGCAGTACGGCTTCCGGAATTCCCAAACAACAGTGCTAGCCCCCACAGGAACTATCGGCTTTATGATGGACTGTGACACCACCGGTGTCGAGCCTGATATCGCACTCGTGAAGTACAAGAAGCTCTCAGGCGGCGGACTTATGAAGATCGTGAACCAAACCGTCCCCGAGGCACTTCGGAAGCTTGGATACGATGGTGAGCAGATTGAACACATTGTGGCCTACATCGATAACAACGACACCATCGAGCGGTCACCGTACCTCCGGGAAGAGCATCTTTCAGTCTTTGATTGTGCCTTCCAACCGGCAAATGGCCAGCGATCGATCCAATATATGGGCCATATCAAGATGATGGCCGCCGTCCAGCCGTTTCTCTCCGGCGCTATCTCCAAGACGGTCAATATGCCGTCCGATGTCACAACAGAGGACATCCAGCAGGCATATGTTGAAGCGTGGAGGCTCGGCCTCAAGGCCATCGCAGTCTACCGCGACGGCTGCAAGCGCACACAGCCATTGAGCACTTCTCTCGATGCGAAGAAGGAAGAGAAGAAAGTGCATCCAGCACGTCGGCGCCTCCCCGACGAGCGACAGTCCATCACGCACAAGTTCAGCATTGCAGGTCACGAGGGATATGTTACCGTCGGTATGTTTGAGGATGGCATGCCGGGTGAGCTCTTCGTCACCATGTCCAAAGAAGGTTCTACCATCTCCGGTTTGATGGACTCCTTTGCCACGTCAATTTCGATTGCGTTGCAGTACGGAGTGCCTTTGAAGGTTCTGGTCGACAAGTTCAGCCATGCACGGTATGAACCCTCGGGCTTCACGAACAATCCCGAAATTCCAATCGCAAAGTCCATCAGCGACTACATCTCCCGATGGCTTGGACTCAAGTTCCTTCCAAAAGAAGATGCCCCTTCGACCGGCAGCACCACACCGACGATTGCCAACGTCGTGCAGCCCAGGTTACGGATGCAGGACCCATCGTCTCGAAGCTCCGCTTCTGTCGAAAGAAACGAGAAGGTAGTTTTCCAAACGCAATCGGATGCCCCCCCCTGCCATGAGTGCGGCAGCATCATGATCCGCAGCGGAAGCTGCTACAAATGTCTGCAGTGTGGTTCCACGAGCGGTTGCTCGTAAGGCGAACGCTCCATTGTTTTTAAACCAAGCTTCGGCACGTTCGACATCGGGCGTGCCGATTTGCTTTTGGAGGGCCACAGAAAGAATCCCTGGCAAAGCCTGCCAGAACAGCCACATGGTGATCAGTCAAATCATTCATCCATCATTCCAGGTGACCTCATGAGAGTATCGCTCGCAAAGATTTTCATCGTGTTGGCGGTGACCGTAACGGCATCGTTGTATGCCCGGCAGCCCCAGCAAGAAAACGCGCTTCGCTCCAAAGCTCAGAAGCTCGCGCAGCAGTTCATCATCGTCGACACTCATATCGACGCTCCCTATCGCCTGAGGATGAAATGGGAAGATATTTCACAGCGCACAAAAGATGGTGAGTTCGACTTCGTTCGTGCAAAGCAAGGAGGACTCAACGCCCCGTTCATGTCCATCTACATTCCTGCTGAGTACGAGAAAAAGGGAGGGGCAAAAGCGCTGGCAGACACGCTCATTGATATGGTCGAGAAATTCGCACGGGATTGGCCCACACAGTGCGCCGTGGCACGCTCGGCAGCGGACGTCACAAAGCAGTTCAAACGAGGCGTCATCTCGCTCTGCATGGGGATGGAGAACGGATCTCCGATTGAGCACGATATGGCCAATGTGCAGTACTTCTTCGACCGCGGCATCCGGTACATCACTCTGGCACATGCGCGCGACAATCACATTTCTGATTCCTCCTATGACACCACTCACGTCTGGAGGGGATTGAGTTTTTTCGGCAGACGGCTGATCACCGAAATGAATCGGGTGGGAATCATGGTCGATGTATCCCACATCTCGGATGCAGCATTCTATGAAGTCATGAATGTGACGAAAGCGCCGGTCATTGCATCGCATTCCTCATGCCGATTCTTCACACCCGGGTTTGAGCGGAACATGTCGGATGAAATGATTACCATCCTGGCAAGACAAGGGGGCGTCATTCAGATCAATTTCGGTTCATCCTTCCTGAGCAAAGAACTCCGGGAACGCGAAGACAAGGATCAGAAGGAGGTCACGGCCTATCTGAAATCCAACAACCTCAAATTCGTAGACTCCGCGGCCCAATCATACATCGAACGATACCGCAAAGATCACCCCACCACCTATGCCGATGTCTCAGATGTGGCGAATCACATCGACCATGTCGTGAAACTGGTAGGAGTCGATCACGTGGGTCTGGGATCAGATTTCGATGGAGTCGGAGATTCATTGCCCACGGGGTTGAAGGACGTATCTCAATATCCCAACATCATTTATGAACTCCTGAAACGCGGTTACTCAGAAAAGGACATCGAGAAGATTTGTGGCGGGAATTTGTTGAGGGTGTGGACGGAAGTTGACCGCACTGCAAAAGAACTCCAGGCACAGAAATAGCGCTCCGCTGAGTCGTTGATCAGATACCGCGAGAAAATCATGAAACGAACTTTGATCATCATTGTCGGTCTCTCCATTTTCTCACTGACCGCTGCAGCGCAGCAGAGCGAGAGGCCACGGCTGCGAGACCTTGGTGTGGCGCTCGGGATGTTCCTGCCTGGCAGATATAATGCCATTACGGATGTGGCAGACGTTCTTGTCGGCCAGGTCACACTTGTTCGCGGAGACAGCGTTCGCACAGGCGTCACTGCCATTCTGCCCCACGGGGGAAATCTATTCCAGGAGAAGGTGCCGGCCGCGGTTTTCGTTGGGAACGGTTTCGGAAAGTTGGTCGGAACAACTCAGGTCACGGAGCTTGGACAAATAGAAACCCCCATCCTTCTCACAAACACGCTCAGCGTTTGGGATGTCGCTGATGGGGTCGTGGATTACGTGTTGAGCCTGCCGGGAAATGAAGGCGTCCAGCCCGTCAACCCCGTCGTTGGCGAGACAAATGATGGTGGACTCAACGATATCCGCGGAAGGCATGTAACACGCCTGGATGCGTTGGAGGCAATTCGTGCCGCGAGAAGCGGTCCGGTGATGGAAGGAAGCGTGGGAGCAGGCACGGGGACTGTGTGTTTTGGCTGGAAAGGCGGCATCGGGACAAGTTCCCGCGTCCTCCCTTCTGACGCAGGCGGATTCACGGTGGGAGTCTTGGTTCAATCCAATTACGGCGGAATCCTCGAGATCGCAGGCGTACCACTTGCAAAAGAGCTGGGACACAACGGATATCATGAAAACTCCCGAAAGCCCGGAGATGGTTCATGCATGATCGTCATTGCGACCGATGCTCCTCTGAACAGCCAACAACTTCAGCGCCTCGCAAAGCGCGCTCCACTGGCCTTGGGTAGGACCGGCTCTTCCATGAGCAACGGAAGCGGCGACTACGTCATTGCATTTACAGCATCACGAGAACTCCGGATGCGTTCCACGGACGAGAAGATCCAGTCTTCTCTTCGATTTCGCGAAGATGCTCTCTCTCCTCTGTTCCAGGCTGTCGTCGAAGCGACCGAAGAAGCCCTCAGTAACTCGCTTCTTCGAGCAACGACAATGAAGGGATTTCGGGGGACAGAGGTGGAAGCTGTTCCTGTGAAGGCAGTTCAGGATGCACTAAGGAAATACGGCAAGATTAGGTAGGCGTGTGGAAGAGATGGAATGGCGTCACCGGGGACACGTGCGTTCTCACACTGCGGGAGCATGCTCCTGTTCGATCATCGATATGAACTCGTCGAATAGGTATTCGCTGTCGTGCGGACCCGGGGAGGCTTCGGGGTGATACTGAACGCTGAACACGGGGAGTTCCTTGTGCCGCAGACCTTCATTCGTTCCGTCGTTGAGATTGACGTGAGTGATCTCGATGAGCATTGAATTCAGTGAATCCGAATCCACTGCAAATCCATGGTTCTGCGACGTGATTTCGATTTTCTTGGTCCGGAGGTTCTTCACCGGGTGGTTCGCGCCGCGATGGCCAAATTTCAGTTTAAACGTCTTCCCTCCGAGTGCCAACGCCAGAAGCTGATGCCCGAGACAGATGCCAAATATCGGTTTCTTGCCCAACAGCTTTTTGATATTCTCGATTCCATACCGCACGGCTGAAGGGTCGCCGGGACCGTTGGAGAGAAAAATCCCGTCCGGCTGAAGCTCGAGTACTTTTTCTGCCGGGAAGGAAGCCGGGACGACAAGCAACTTGCAGCCATAGAGAGCAAGTCTGCGCAGGATGTTCTGCTTCACCCCATAGTCATAGACGACGACAAACCATGGCCGGCCATCTTTCTTAGCTCTCCCGATCGGTTTGAGCGCAAACGGCGTCTTGTCGATAGCATCCCACTCATAGGTCTTCCCTGTCGTTACAACCTTGGCCAGATCGAGTCCATTCATACTGGGAGACCGCAGTGCCTTGTCGATGAGACTCGCATCGTCAAGATCGGCAGTAGAGATAACACCTCGGAGCGCTCCGACGGTACGAATCATTTTCGTGAGCATCCGGGTGTCAATTCCCTGCAACGCGACGATGTTGTGCGCCTTCAGCCAATCTCCGAGACTCGACGTCGCACGGAAATTGCTGTAGAAGTCAAAATACTCCTTCACAATGAATCCAGCCACTTGCGGCTTGGTAGACTCCAGGTCCTCGAGATTGACTCCGTAGTTGCCGATGAGCGGATATGTCATCGTCACGATTTGACCGGCGTACGACGGGTCTGACAGGATCTCCTGGTATCCGGTCATGCTCGTATTGAAGACCACCTCACCGGTGACCTCGGCGGAGGCACCGAAACTCTCGCCGGTGAAGACAGTGCCATTCTCAAGCGCTAACTTTGCAACCAATCGATCTCCAATTTCGTTGAGATTGTTGAGATGTGGGCTTCAAGATAGCAAGAAATGACAGCCAACGCAACCGCGGTCGCCTGCCCGGAATCGAGTGAGCATTCGCCCGACGGAAAAACCTCCGCCACAGTCGATCACTCAGCAGAGATTGCGAAAACTGGACTGGCTTTTGTATCGATGTGTCGATCTCACCGGAGACAAAGCGCCATCTCAAAGACAAACTGCCAAGCGTTTTGTTTTGGCGAGAACCCTTGAAGTGAGACAAATGTTGTGTATGATGAGCAACGAGTGAGCTTTCGTCACCTTGACATCCTATACAAAAAGTGGTATTTTTGGGCTGAAAAATAGGCCTTTTTTGATGATTACGTCTCCAACATCCGAGCCATTGAACGAACGGGAGCGGGATATCCTGCGTCACGTCGTTTTCAATTTTATCCAATCGGCGATTCCCGTTGGATCTCGGTACATTTCGAAGCATTTCGAGTCGCAGCTCAGTCCGGCGACCATCAGAAACGTGATGGCGGATCTTGAGGAGTTGGGCCTTCTGTTCCATCCTCACACCTCTGCAGGAAGAGTGCCGACGGACCTGGGGTACCGTTACTACGTGGATTACCTGATGGAAATCCAGGCGTTGTCGGATGCTGATAAGCGACAGATCGAGCAGCAGCTCACGGTGGCCAACGATCCGGACACGATGCTCCGTGAGACCTCAAAGCTTCTTGGAAAGATCTCCAAGCAGTTGAGCATCGTCTCTTCCCCCCACATTGGGAGCGGGGTGTTCGAGAAACTGGAACTCATTCCGATATCGTCTTCCAGGGTGCTCGTCGTCATTTCCATTCGGACCGGTCTGGTCAAGACAATCATGATGGAAGTCGGCGTCGAATTGAAGCGGGATCATCTGGAACAGGTGTCCCGACTCTTGAACGAAAGGCTCTCTGGGCTGACACTCCGGGAGATACGTGATACATTCGTCGAACGAACACGTGACGTCCAGGACGAGCGCACGGGCCTGATTCGCCTGTTCATCGATTCAGTGGACAATTTATTCGATGACATGAAAGACCGCGACAAGGTCCATATTTCCGGAACTCAGAATATTATCGAACAGCCGGAGTTCATCGATCCAAGAAATTTCCGCAGTGTCATCGAACTCATCGAAAATGACGATATCATTGTCCATCTGCTCGAAAAGCACGAGGTATTCGACAAGGATCTCGTTGTGACCATCGGCTCTGAAAACGACGACACGAAAGTGAAAGACTATAGCGTGGTGTCTGCGACGTATGATCTGGACGGGGTCAAAGGAAGCGTTGGGGTCATTGGTCCCCGACGAATGGACTATGCTAGAATGATCCCCCTGGTCGACCACGTCGCAAAACTTGTTGCAAGAATGATGAAGGGATAGGCGTAGTATTGATGAACGATCCGCTGGAAAATACCGCAAAACAAACCGACGAGAGAGAATCTACAAAAGCGGCTGAACCTGAAAATCAGCCGGTAGAAGTTCCGGAGGAGTCGACGGATCTGAACCAACGTTTGGCTCAAGCTGAAAAGCAGGTCGAGTTCTACAAGGATCAGCTTCTCCGCAGGGTTGCCGATTTCGACAATTTCAAGAAACGGGCGGAATCTGAATCGGCGTCTGTTTTTAAGTATGCGAAAGTTGATATCATTCAGGAACTCCTTCCTGTCATAGACGATTTTGAGCGATCGTTGAAGCTCGCCAAAGACCGTAGAGAATCGGAACCATTTGCCAAAGGAGTCGAGCTCATCTATCAGAAACTGACGAAATTTTTGCAGTCGCAAGGCGTGAAGGAGATCGAGTCGCTCGGCAAGGAATTTGACGTTCATTTCCACGACGCATTGCTCCAGATTCCACGGAGTGACGTCCCTCCTCATGTTGTCATCGAGGTTGTGGACAAAGGATATATGCTTGAGGATCGCGTCCTGCGTCATGCAAAAGTGGTTGTATCAGCAAGTCCGACTGGTGACGACACTGACGTGAACAAGAACGACGAGCAATCCATCGGGCCAGAGACCACCACGAAGATCGAGAACTAGAGAGTAGAATGGCAAAACGGGACTATTACGAAATACTCGGCATCTCACGCACTGCAACCCCGGATGAGATCAAGAAGGCATATCGGCAGATGGCAATGAAGTACCATCCCGATCGCAATCCGGGGAATAAGGAAGCCGAAGAGGTATTCAAGGAAGCAGCGGAAGCATACGAGGTGCTCGGCGATCAGGACAAGCGAAGACGCTATGACCAGTTCGGCCATGAAGGCATGCGAGGCACGAACTATCATGAATTCCACGATGTCAATGACATCTTCTCAACGTTTGGCGACATCTTTGGAGGTGGAATCGGTGGCGGAATTTTTGACGAGGTGTTCGGCGGCCGCGGCCGGCGGTCGGGACGATCACACCAGGGAACGACAGGTGCAGACCTGAAAGCGAAGCTCCCTCTGACGCTCGAGGAAATCTCCACCGGCATCGAGAAGAAGCTGAAAATCAAGAAACAAAAGAAGTGTGATGTCTGTAACGGTACCGGCGCCAAACCGGGAACAGGCTCTTCGAACTGCCCACAGTGTGAGGGAAGCGGTGAGTTACGGCAGGTCTCCCGATCCATGTTCGGGCAATTTGTCAATATAACGACATGCCCTACCTGTGGCGGTGAAGGTCGAATCGTTCGGGAGCCTTGCACGAATTGTCATGGCGAGGGACGACTCTCCGGTGAGACAACAATAAAGGTCAACGTGCCCGCAGGAGTCTCTGAAGGAAACTACATTCCGCTGCAAAGCCAGGGCAATGCCGGGCAGCGTGGTGGTCCCCCGGGTGACTTGATTGTCCTCATCGAAGAACAGCCACATCAGTACTTCAGCCGCAGCGGTGATGACATTATCTACGATCTCAATATCAGTTTCCCGATGGCAACACTCGGCGGGGAGATCGAAATCCCAACGCTCACCGGCAAGGCGAAGCTGACCATCGACGCGGGCACACCTCCGGGGAGGATGCTGCGGATGAGAGATCGCGGCGTGCCGCACCTCAACAGCCATGGGCGCGGAGATCAGCTTGTGAGAATAAGCGTTTGGGTGCCGGCGAAGGTCAACTCCAAGGAAAAGGAGCTTCTGAAGCAGCTTGGCACGGAAGAGCACATCGTCCCGACCGAGGAAGAACGTCACGGCCATTCGAAGACTTTCTTTAACAAAGTGAAAGATGCTTTTTCATAGACAGGAATGATTCAGCGGTTGATCAACTGGCTCGCGCTGACGCCGACGGAACGGAACGTGATCCTGTTCCTGACGCTCACGCTCGTGGTTGGCGCTGCGATTCGGTTCTATCAAGATACAGTTCCTCCGAATCGACAGTTTGACTACTCTGCTCTTGACAGTACATTTGCAGTTTTTCAGAAGCATGTTGCGGCCGATTCCATCCGCCAGGAAAAGGGAAAATCGAACCGGGTCGTGAACATCAACATAGCCGGCAAAGCAGAACTGACGAGTCTGCCCGGAATCGGAGCGGTTCTTGCGGAGCGTATCATTCGCCAGCGGGAGGAACAGGGAGAATTTGAAGCAATTTCAGATCTTCAGAAGATTAAAGGAATCAGCAAGAAGAAGTTTGAAAAACTTAAGCCACTCGTCGACATTCAATAGGCACCAAACGAATCATCTGCTTTCGTCACCGACCGGGAAAGGCACCATACGACCATGAGATCCTCCTACTATTCCGGCATTTCCTTCTACAAAGGTCAGATTCAACTCGCCGAACTCGACCACGGAAGAAAAAAGACGGTAACAGTGTTGAACGAGCGCACCTCTGCCGTCGATTTGTCGCGGGACGCCAAGTTCTCTGCCGACCATCCTCAGCTCCACACATTTATCTACGAGCTGGAAGAGATGATCAAAGAGAACAAGGTACATTCCAAGACCGTTTCGTTTGCTCTCCCGACGGAACCGTTGCTGATGAGCGTCATCCCCCTCGATGCATCGCTCCAGGGGCAAGGACTGACATCTCATCTTCAGTGGGAATTCGAGCAATACTACCCGACCGTTCCCATCAAGGATTACATTGTCAGTGCCTATCCGATTCCCGGACCCAGCAAAGGAGTCAAACAGGCTTTTCTCGTCGGCGTTCAACGGGGAACGATAGCCTTCCTGAAACGAGCGGCTGCCGAATTGCGACTCCAGGTTCACTTGATTGACATAGACCACTTCAGTGTGGAAAAAACGCTTCGGCATTGCCATCCGGAACTCCTGGAAGATGAAATCCTCCTCATTGGAGTTCGGGGAAACGGAATTGATGTGAGCATGGTGTCCCAGGGTCAATATGTCGACTACCGTGCGTACACTATGCAACATGCGGATGACCTGAAGAATGCGATCGCTGACTACCGGCAGTATCTCGAGCAGAAGGAAAGCATCGAATCGATTAACAAGATTGTCCTCTACGGTTACGATGTGACCGCACAAACCATCAATCACATTCAACGGGAGACCGGCATCTCGACGATGGTGCTGGACGCGATGAACAATCTTACGCCGTCGAAAAAGCTCTACGACGTGTATGTGAAGGACAACTCACGATTCTCTGCGGCGATCGGATTGGCGTTGCGAACTCAATGAGAATTATCGCCGGACAACACCGCGGGCGGATTCTTGTGAATGTCCGCGATCTTTCGGTACGACCAACAACCGACCGGGCGAAACAAACGATTTTCGACATTCTTTCGAATCGACTGGATTTCGACGGAATAGAAGTCCTCGATCTGTTCTCAGGCAGTGGAAGTCTGGGGCTTGAAGCCATCAGCCGCGGCGCGCGCCAGGTGACCTTCGTAGACAAATCTCCGCAATCACTGCAAGTGCTCGAAACGAATGTCAGGACAATCGGGTGCAATGATCAATGCACGTCGTACGCAGCTGACGCCTTCTGGTACCTCAAGAACGCACGCCGCGCGTTCGACCTGGTCTTCGTCGACCCTCCCTATCGTCTGGAACGGATTGCAGATTTGCCGGCAGAGCTGTTTGCGTCGGAAGCACTCAGAGAGGGAACGTTCGTTGTCATGGAACATAGCAAGGAGAGCCCGGTCCGGCCTTCTGAGAGCATGTTCGAGATTACCCGCAAACCGTTCGGTCAGACCATCGTTCTTGTCCTGAGGACAAAACCAAAAGAACCGATTCAGACATCGTCGCCAACGCTTGAAGGATAAGACATGAGAACCGCGATCTATCCAGGGACTTTTGACCCGATCACGAACGGGCACATTGACATCATTCAACGGGCTCTGAAACTCTTTGACAAGGTTATCATTACGGTAGCCCGGAACTCTGCAAAAGATCCGTTGTTTTCAGAAGAGGAGCGCCTTGCCATGATCAAGGAGGCGGTGCGTCACCTCAAAGGAGTCGAGGTGGATACCTTCGACGGACTGCTCGTGAGCTATGCACACAGGAAGAGAGCAACGGCCTTTGTACGTGGACTTCGGGCGATTTCGGATTTCGAGTATGAGCTTCAGATGGCGTTGATGAACCGGAAGTTGAATGAAAACCTGGTGACAGTGTTCCTGATGCCGAACGAAAAATATACATACCTGAACTCCAGCATCGTCCGGGAAATCGCCAGCCACCAGGGAAATGTCAGCAAGTTTGTCCCAAAACATGTGCTGCGGGAATTGAAGAAGAAGTTCCCTCAAACGAAGTAACAGCGGAGCATCATCGGTTAGAACGAGGAGGATTGTAGAGAAATCATGCCGACGTACGATTACATCTGCAAGGAGTGCGGTCACGCATTCGAGGAGTTTCAGTCGATGTCATCGGCTTTCCTGACCGTGTGCCCGTCATGCGGAAAACCCGCCCTGAAGCGCCAGATGGCAGGCGGGGCCGGGATGATTTTCAAGGGAAGCGGTTTTTATCAGACAGACTACAAGAAGACGAGTTCCGCGGGGAGTAGTCCATCGAGTTCTGGCGGCGGTAGTGCCAAACCTGAGTCAAAAACTCCTCCACCGTCGAAAACAGAATCACCCTCGTCCGATTCCAAGCCCGATTCATCTCCACCGAGCTCCAAACCTGATTCGTCCAAATAACAGAAGCCCCGCTAAGAGCGGGGCTTTGTGTTTCTAGATCGTCGGTCCTGCTTTAGCCACTTCCGGCGGACAACCCGACTCAAACTTCTTGAAGTTCTCGATGAACCGGGACGCCAGCTGTTTGTACTTCTGCATGTAGATCTCTTTGTTTGGCCACGATCCGGACGGATCCAGAATATTCGCGGGGACCCCTTCGCAGGATTTCGGAACATCGAAACCGAACACCGGATCCGCGACGAATGGCACATTCAGAAGTTCACCCGTCAATGCTGCTTCGAGGAGCCGTCGCGTGTAGCGGATGCTGATCCGCTTTCCGACCCCGTACGCGCCGCCAATCCATCCCGTATTGACAAGCCAGCAATGGGCTCCATGTTTCAAAATCTTGCGCTTCAAAAGATCGGCGTAAAACGCCGGATGATGAACCATAAATGGCGCTCCGAAACACGTGCTGAACGTCATCTCCGGCTCTTTGCCCAATCCGACTTCCGTTCCGGCAATTTTCGATGTGTATCCGGAAATAAACTGATACATCGCTTGTTCCGGGGACAGTTTTGCGATCGGGGGCATCACACCGGAAGCATCGCACGTCAACAAAATGATGTTCTTAGGATGCCCGGCCATCTTCTCGGGTATTGCGTTGCTGATGTACTCCAGTGGATACGATGCCCGGGTGTTCTCGGTAATCGACTCATCGTCCAGATCAACCCGACGGGTCACAGGATCATAGACAACGTTTTCCAGGATGGTGCCAAACATCCTTGTGGTAGCGTAAATCTGGGGCTCGGCCGACTGTGAGAGTCGAATCACTTTGGCGTAACATCCTCCTTCAAAGTTAAACACTCCTTCATCGGACCATCCGTGTTCATCATCTCCGATGAGGCCGCGTTTCGGGTCTGCCGACAGAGTGGTTTTTCCCGTTCCGGACAGACCAAAGAAGATCGCCGTATCGCCGTCCTTCCCAACGTTGGCGGATGCATGCATAGACATTACTCCGTCCAAAGGAAGAACGTAATTGAGAATAGTGAAGATCGATTTCTTGATCTCCCCTGCATACGCCGTGTTGCCGATCAGACACAATTTCTGGGCGAAATTCAGGGCGATAAAGGTGTTGAGATTCGTTCCATCGATCTGCGGGACTCCTTTGAAGGAAGGGATCGCCATCACCGTGAATTCAGGAATGTGGCGGCGGCACTCTTCATTCGACTTCGGCATGATAAACATATTGCGGACAAACACCGCGTGCCAGGCGTATTCGGTGATGACGCGAATCGGAATCCGGTACTTCGGATCCGCGCCAGCATAGCAGTCCGTCACAAAGAGGTCGCGTCCCTGCAGGAAGCCCTGCATCCGATTGAAGAGATCGTTGAACTTTTCTGCGCTGAACGGGCGGTTGTACTGACCCCACCAGATTTTATCTTCCGTTGAGGGCTCCTTGACAATGACTTTGTCATTCGCCGATCGAGCCGTATGTTTCCCGGTGTTCGCCACGATGGCACCCATCTGCGAGATGCGCGCTTCCTTCCGGAAGGCAATCTCTTCATAGAGAGCTTCTGTCGGAAGATTCCAGTACACCATCCTCAGGTTTGTCAGGCCGTGATTTTCCAATCCGTAGTCGCTCTTGAGGGCGGAGGCTTCGCTTTGAGCAGGTGTCTTGATGTCTAAGATATTGTTCATAGCCAATCCCTCACGAGTTTACGGTCACCGATATAGATCTCATTCGGGGAGTTCGGGTCGAGAGCCCATTTGATTCGGGCGACACCCTCCGTGACATCCTTGATCGATCCGGCATAGCTCAATCTGAGGTGCCCTTCCATCCCGAATTCCTTGCCGGGGACGGTGACAACGAGAGCCTTCTTGAGCAACAGCTGGGAGAGCTTGACCGAGTCATTGGAGTACGCCCGGAAATCAGGCAGACAGTAGTAGGTACCGTCTGGCTTGGTGATCTTCACCCCGGAGAATGACTGCAGCTCCTGCATCATCACGTTGCGATTGTTCTCAATCGTCAACCGGAGAATCTCGATGCAGCTTTGGAGTCCCGTCAACGCACCCTCGGCCGCGGCTTGAAGCAAAACGGACGCTGTGGTTGTAATCTGCCCCTGAACGTTCGTCATAATGCCGACGAGATTCCTGTTCGCGATGGCCCAACCGATCCGGAACCCGGTCATTCCATAGAGTTTCGAAATTCCATTGACAACAATGACATGGGTTGATTCAATATCTTTCGTCGTATACTTGTAGCTCGATGGCCACTTCTTCCCATCGAAAACGAGCTTGTGATAGATGTCATCCATGATGACATAGATGCCCTTCTTCTCACAATACTCCACGATCTGCGCAATGAACTCCTCCGGATACATGACGCCCGACGGATTGTTCGGACTATTCACGATGATCGCTTTTGTGTAGGAGCTGACGGCCTTCAGAATATCTTCCATTCTCGGATAGAAACCACCATCTTCGGGCTTCACAACCACAGGCACACCGTAGACCATCCTCACCATTTCGGGATAGCTCACCCAGTACGGTGCAAGGATGATCACTTCATCCTGAGGGTTCAAGACGGAATACAGGATGTTGTAAACAGATTGCTTCGCGCCTGCGGATACAATGATGTTCTCCGGTGCCACGACTTTGTCATAGTTCTCTTCAGTGTACTTCACGATCGCCTTTTTGAGGGAAGGCGTACCATCGGCCGGAGTGTACTTCACGTCACCCGAATTGAGTTTCGCTGCTGCACTCAGGATTGCGGAAATCGGAGCTTTGTTCTTTGGCTCACCGACACCGAGATGAATCACCGCTTCGCCCTTCTCCCGCAGAACTCTTGCTTCCTCATTGAGCTTCAGCGTCGGCGACTCAGCAATCGACTTTGCTAGCTGGCTTACCGTCATAGTTAGACTAACCTCCTTTTGCCGTTCATAACACACTGTGTGATGCTTCAGGCGGTCAAGATTTGTGCCATAGAATTGGTCAAATTGCCACGGTTCCCAAATGCTGGAGGACCTTTTTTCCCATGCATGAAAGGACTTTTTCCAAGAGTTGGAAAAAGTCCGTCAGGCACTCACCCTCCGATTTCAAATCCGACCCGACTCAGAACCTTTGCCGCGCGTGTTGACATTTCCTTCGATTCGAACGCAAGTCGAAATGTCCCGCCGCGCCCCTCACGAACTTTCATCAACTCGATATCCTTGATGTTGACCTTGGCTTTCGCCAATGATGAGGTCATCCTTGCAATCATTCCCGGCTGGTCTTTCACAAACACATAAAGTTCGTCAAGCTGGTGAATGAAGCCTTTCATCGTTTTCGGGATGTTGTTCCGTATGCGGCGTGCTGAGTTGAATTCTTTGCCGAGAGAAAATGCTCTTCTCCTCAGGAGAACCTTCCGATAGGCACTCAGCTCCCGGATCATCAACTTGAGCGACTTGTCGATCTCAGTTTTGTTTTGGGTCAGGATATCTGCCCATATCTCAGGTTTGCTTGACGCAATCCGTGTGAGATCGCGAAACCCTCCTGCGGCGAGGCGCAGGTGACGACGTCCTGAAGCATGCCGACCGCCGGCAACATTCGTCAATGCCACGGCTGTCAGCTGCGGCAGATGACTGACAACGGAAACTACCTCATCGTGCGTTCGGGAATCAAGCAGTACCACCCGTGCTCCTAATTCTTCAAGAAAGGTCGCTAAACGTTTTGCGGCCGGGGTCGTTTTCCCCCGCGGCGGTGTTAGAACATACACTGCGTTCTCAAACAGCAGCGGATGAGCCGCTTCGACTCCCGATAGTTCAACTCCTGCCATCGGGTGACCGCCGATGAAATTTCCTTGAGGAAACAGTCGTCGGGCCGAACGGACAATGCTCGCCTTGACGCTCCCTACATCCGACACTAATGCCTTCGAAGGCGCGTATTTTGCAATGAGCGGTATACTCTTGAGAATCTCGGAAACAGGCATCGCTATGAGGACAAGATCGGCATGTTCAACTGCTGAGCGGAGACTCGTTGCGGCTCTGTCAATCGCCCCTTTGCGGAGCGCTTTCTTCAATACATCCCGGCGGTCGAAGCCCACCACAGTCATCGATCGGAAATGCTTCCTGATCGCCAGCCCCAAGGACCCACCAATGACCCCGACACCGATAATGGTGACCTGCGAAAAAGGAGGCGGTGTGCGGATAGGGATCTTCATTCACTTCTCAGGGCGCTAGAGTATCGAGCGACCAATCGCCTCCGCAATCATCCGCACTTCTTTCATCATCTGGGTGAATTGTTCCGGGAAGAGTGATTGTGCACCATCAGAGAGCGCGTGATCGGGATCATTATGAACTTCGACGATGATTCCGTCAGCCCCGGCAGCGACGCAAGCTCTGGCCATGGGAATAACTTTATCCCGTATGCCGATGCCATGCGATGGATCCGCGATGACCGGGAGATGACTCTTCTTCTGAACAACGGGAATCGCTCCAATGTCCAAGGTATTGCGCGTTGCGGTTTCAAACGTTCGGATACCCCGTTCGCAAAGAATAACCTGATGATTTCCCCCGGCGAGAATGTACTCCGCAGACATCAGCCATTCCTCGATGGTTGCCGAGAGTCCCCGTTTGAGGAGAACTGGCTTCGACGCATGGCCAAGGTCTTTCAGAAAAGTATAGTTCTGCATGTTCCGGGCGCCGATCTGAAGAATGTCAGCATACTTTTCAACCAGATCAATCTGACTTCTATCCATGACCTCGGTCACGACTTTGAGCTTGTATTCGTCGGCTGCCGATCGCATCAACTTCAGCCCTTCCTCTCCCATTCCCTGGAAGGTATAGGGCGATGTCCGCGGCTTGAAGGCGCCTCCCCTCAGAATTCTGGCACCCGAGGCTGCCACCAATTTTGCGATAGTGAAAATCTGAGCCTCACTTTCCACAGAACAGGGACCAGCCATGACCACGACCTGACTCCCGCCTATTCTCACATCGCCGACATCAAAGACCGATCCCTCCCGCTTAAATGCACGGCTCGCGAGTTTGTACTGTTCGGTGATTCGGAGGACCTCCGCAACACCGGGAAGGAGCTGGATTTGGCGATGGTCGAACTCTGGATGGACCCCGATCGCTCCTAGTACCGTTTGCTGGATTCCAGTCGATCGGTGAACGTCAAATCCGTGTTCGTTCAGGACACGAATGATCTCTTCAATCTGCTTGTCGGTTGCGCCGTGTTCGGTTACAACAATCATAGGATTCAGTGAGTAGTTTCAGGATGAGTGAATATCAGCGTTTCAGGTGTTTTGTTGATAGCGATCGAGCTTGAAATTCTCCCCGAGATACAGTCGGCGAGCCTCCGGATCATTCGCGAGATACTCAGCTGTTCCGGATTTGAGGATCTTCCCCTCAAACAGAAGATACGAATGATCTGTAATGGAAAGCGTTTCGTGCACATTGTGATCGGTCACCAACACGCCGATATTTTTTTCCTTCAGCTTCATAACGATCTTCATGATGTCTTCCACGGCGATAGGGTCGATTCCGGCAAACGGCTCGTCGAGCAGCATGAATTTCGGATCGAGAGCAAGTGCGCGAGCGATTTCCGTCCGACGCCGTTCACCCCCGGAGAGCACATATCCCTTGCTCTTCACGAGATGCGTAAGCCCAAAATCTTCCAGGAGGCGGTCACATTTCTCCTCGCGCACATTGCGAGGCATGTCGCTTATTTCAAGGACTGCGAGAAGGTTGTCACGAACGGTCAGCCGACGGAAGACAGATGCTTCCTGAGGTAAGTATCCGATCCCAAGCCTTGCCCTCTCGTACATCGGCATACTGGTAATTTCTTTGCCATCGGCAAAGACCCGTCCCCCGTTGGGTCGGACCATTCCGACAATCATGTAGAACGTCGTCGTCTTGCCGGCGCCGTTCGGACCCAACAAGCCGACGATTTCGCCCTGGCGCACCTGAATGGTGACCTGGTTCACGACAGTGCGACTCTTGTATCGCTTGACCAAACCATCGGATCGTAATATGCTCCGACGGTCCTGCGCGGGTGCGTCACTCATAGGAATCATAGACCATTCTCAGCTGCTTGCGTTTGGGCCGATCCGGAATCCAACTGAAGCCGTCAAGGTTGTACTCGTGCTCACGATTCATGATCATGTGCTCAGGAAAGTACCTCCCTTCGACACCGCCGACAATTTTGATGCGATCAATTTTGCCGCTAACAAATTCCATGAGAATGCGATCACCACTTGACCGATTGACGCCGTTCGGTTCTGCGCCGTCAAACAGGTAATAGAGACTTGTCGCTGTCCGATCAGCATCAATCCCGACAATCTTCCCGTTCAGGAAGTGCATCGTGATTTCCCGCGCCGACAGCTGATTGTATCTCATACGGTGGACCGAATCCACCCGCGATACTGCAAAGGCGTGTCCATGGACAAACACCGTCTCAAGCTTGCGTTCGCGCGTACGGACGACAATCGAATCGCCGGTCAACTGGTTTTCGGCATGCCACACGACGGGCTTATTTCGAAGAATAACACGGTCACCCTTAAGAAAGTAGACGGCATCACCGCAGCGCGCTGCAAAATCGGTTCGCGCCATCTCCACTCTGCCGCGTGCAATGAAGTAACTCGAAGTGTCCTGAAATGCCTCCATGAACGACCCCGTCACCAGCAGCGTATCGATCCCCCCACTCGAGGTCGAGTCGATTTGCATCAACCTCGGTCGCCTCGGCACTACCGTGTACTTTCTCTGTTCAAAGTGAATCACCGAATCGCCGAACACCGTCAGGTTGTTCTCCGGGCTGAAGATGCTCACGTTCCCGACACTGATCGACTTCCCCTCATTCTCGAAGTACGTCAGCGAATCGGAATCCGTCGACGAACTCGAATCAACAACATGCACCGAACCATAAAACTCCGAACGTTTTTCATTCGCCCAATATTTGCCGCGGCTCGAAGTCAGGACCATGCGACCTCGTGTAAGTCGAACACCGTTTGGCATTTCTGCCCGCCGCTCGTCCCCAAAATAGAGGCCATAATTCGAGCTAAGGGAGACGCTGTCACGAATTATTTTCACATTCCCAAACAACTGAACCACATTCGTTTGAAGATTCCGCAGTGCGGAATCGCACCAGATCGTTACTTTTCCCGTTGGAGAAGGCTGAACCATATGCACGGTGCCGATGAGCGCCTGGATCTGCTGAGTGCCGACAGATCTCACATCAAGTACCTGCGTTGGCGGAAGCACCTCGAATGCCTTCTGCTGGGCGTAGACCCAGCCGGTCGAGATGACTCCACCGAGAAGCAACAGCTGAAGCGGAGATTTGATTGAGTGGAGTATCATCCTCATTTGTCCGGCCGAACCTGCGCAGTCACCTTGAAAATCTTGTAGTTCCTCAACCGTTGGTCGGATTCGAATCCCTGGCCTTGAACCCTCTCTTTGGGCGAAACAATCGCCACGTAGTCCGACGTGTGGATCAGTCGACGCTGATTGTCCCAAAAGAGCCTTTCAGACCGGAGCCTCGTGCTGTCGTCAGAAACAACCAGCACGTTCCCAAAAGCATCAATGTCGTACGTTCGCTCGTTGACCTTGCCGTGCAAGGCGGTCATCGTTGTCGTTTGCTTTCCAAGCTCGTTGAAGAAATATACGACGACACCAGAATCCAGAAGCGTTTCCTGCGGGCTGTCGAATTTTCGGATGTACCCTGCTATGATTTTTGCCTGAACTCTACCCGAATCAGATATGATAACCGTGCTGTGCCAGCTTTCCTGCTGCGGGCCATGCTTTGTGTCGATACCCTGAAGAACGCTGGGCCGTATTTTCTCTCCACAGGCAGAAAGGCCAAGCGTCAACACCGCGACACTCAGGAGAACCGCTGCACGGATAGACGATTTCATCCGACAGCATCCTGCCGCAACCCGGCCTTCACGAGATCGTGCAGATGGAGCATCCCCACCGGGCGATGCTGTTCGTCAACGACTACCAACTGGGTGATATTGAAGGACTCCATCTCCTCAAGTGCCGTGGCCGCGAGAAGTCCTTTTCGAATCGTCTTGGGATTCTTCGTCATTGCATCGGCTGCGGTGACGTTAGTGACATCCTTCGTTCGATGAAGAAGTCTTCGCAAATCGCCGTCCGTAACAATTCCTCGCAACCTTCCCCCCGAATCGATCACACAGGTTGCTCCGAGACGCTTTGAGGTCATTTCAACAATCGCGTCAGAAAGCGGGACCTCTTCCCGAACGACCGGGACATTTGCCCCCAACACCATCATTTCCTCGACACGGAGCAGAAGTCTCTTCCCGAGATTGCCTCCCGGATGGAACATCGCAAATTCTTCCTTCGTAAATCCTCTTCTATCGAGCAGAGCAATTGCCAAAGCATCCCCGAGCGCCAACGTTGCAGTGGTCGAAGCGGTAGGAGCAAGATCATGCGGACACGCTTCCTCCTTCACACTTGTGTCGAGGACAATATCGCACTGTTGCGCAAGTTGGGACCCAAGGGTACCAACCATCGCAATGATCTTGACTCCGATCCTTCGAAACATCGGCAACAGCTGCCGGATTTCTTCAGTGTCACCGCTCTTCGAAAGGCAGATGACAACATCCTCCTCCCGCACCATGCCAAGATCCCCGTGAACTGCATCTGAAGGGTGTAAGAAAACCGCCGCTGTGCCCGTGGAGTTCATGGTGGCGACAATTTTCCGCGCGACGAGCCCTGACTTTCCCATTCCCGTCACGATCACTCGTCCCGTGCTGTTGAAAATGAGGTCAACTGCTGCGGCAAAGCGGTCGTCGATTCTAAGCGCTAACGCCTCGAGTGCTTCAGCTTCAATCCGAATAACCTGTTTACCCCGTTCGATGGATGTGCTCATATGATCTCTTGGGTTCAGATCTAGAATTCTTTTTTGTGTCCTGGCTGCTTCTTCTTCCCCGTGAGGGTCCCAACAATACCTTGAATCCAATTCACCTTGTGTTGACCAGCCAAGATCAGGTCTCCTGCCAGCGCCACTTTATTTCGAAGTTGGTTGTACGACGCAAAGGCACTGATCAAATCGGAATCACTGTATGCACCCGGAAGCTCAAACAGGCTCTTCGGATCGAGAGCGATCTTTGGATCATGGATGCCCGTTTGGAGCATAAGCTCGTTGTAGAAACCGGTGACCGGTATCAAGGCATTCACCCCGGTCTGTCCATCTTGCACCCATATCCGATGATCTTTGCTGCACAGGACAAGGACGAGAGCCTGACCGGCTGTTGTCGCCATTGTGACTTCGCGAATCCTAGAACGGCATGATGGGCAAGGCTGCGATGGCAGCCATTCCGAAAAACTCCACCTTCGAATCTGCCGAAGCGCCGCAAGGTCGATGCAGTCTGAGCCACCTTCCAACTCGAACTCAAGCTGCCTGCCGAATCGTTCGCGAAGACTGATGGTCAGGGCACCCAGCGCGTGCTCCACAACGCCGTATGCAAGGAGCTGAGGGAGCGGAGAGTCGATATCGACAACCCACCCCGGCTCCGCAAGGATATAATTGCCTTCACCGCGACGTCCAGCGGCTACAACAGGCCACGCTTCAACGAACGTCCTGTACTCAGCATAGCCGGATCGCTCTTTTGGCAACACCCACAAAAGGAGATCGCGCTCAAGCGAGTCCAGCTCGCGAGGGAACCGCGCCAAGGAACTCATCACAGGCATCCTACAATTGAGCGTTTACAATCATATCGATCACTTCCCGAACCGCTCCTTCTCCCCCTCTACGCATGCAGATGTAGTGGACAACCTTGCGCACATTCAGGACAGCATCTGCAGGAGCAGCGGAAAACCCTACACGCTCGAGGACTGGAAGATCCGGCTCATCGTCACCAACATAAGCAATCTCCGCATCCTGCAAGCCGAATTTCTTCTTGATGCGGTTGTATGCATTAAGCTTATCGTGGAGATTCTGATGAAGTTCAGTGATACCGAGCTCCTCAGCCCTCCTCACAATGATGCTGGAGACCCTTCCCGTGATAATGCCGACCGGGATGCCGAATCTCTTGAGTTTGACGATCCCGTATCCATCTTTAACATTGAATTTCTTGAACTGTTCTCCCTTGCCGGAATAGTACAAGCCTCCGTCGGTCATGACGCCGTCGACGTCAAGAAGGAGAAGCCGAATCCTGCGAAGCGCTGATCGTCTGGGGCGTTTCGTTGGCAAGTTCCGTCCTTGGGGGATTGCTACTTTTTGGGACTCTTTTTCACAACGGCATCGATTGCCGTAACCTGTTTGACAAGTTCATCAAGGAGGTCCAGCTTGAGTTGGCTCGCGGCATCGCTGAGAGCCCTGGGCGGGTTCGGATGTGTTTCAACAAAAATCGCATCGCACCCGGCAGCAACTCCCGCTCGCGCAATCGGGAAAATGAACTCAGGCTGCCCCCCACTTCGTGTCGACTCCCCGCCGGGTAATTGGACAGAGTGAGTCGCATCGAGAACTACCGGAAATCCGGAACGCCGCATGATCGCGAGCGACCGCATATCAACAACGAGATTGTGATAGCCAAATGTCGTGCCCCGTTCGGTGAGCAGAATTCTCTTGTTGCCCGTCGACGACACTTTTTCGGCTGCGAGCCTCATATCCTCCGGGGCCAAGAACTGCCCCTTCTTGATATTGACGACTTTGCCGGTCTTCCCGGCCGCCTGAAGGAGTTCGGTTTGTCTGCAGAGAAAGGCGGGAATCTGAAGAATATCCACCACTTTGGACGCCTGCACGGCCTCCTCCGATGTGTGGATGTCGGTCAGAATCGGGATTCCGTATCGCTTCCTGACCTCTGCAAGAATCGCAAGCGCTTCTTCCATTCCAATGGAAGAGAATGAACGAACGCTTGTACGGTTCGCTTTCTTGTATGAGGACTTGAAAATCAGGGGAATCCGACGACGTTCGGCGATGCGAACAATTCGCTCTGCTGTCGCAAGCAGCGATTTCCTGCTCTCGACAACACACGGTCCTGCGATGAGAACGAGAGGATTGTTGCCGCCGATTCTTATGTCACCAACCTTGACGACCAAGCGTTTCCCTTCAATACAATGCTCTTTTCCATCTGTTCAAGTGTCATGAACTTACGAAAAAATGCCACAACAATCAAAAAACAGCACCAGACGGGCATCCTTGCTTCTCCTCGCTTATTGCCGTATTTTTAGCGTTAGAATAATCTCATCACCTGATGAACGTCCGAGCATACGCAAAAATCAATATTGGACTGCACGTCCTCGGCAAACGACCCGACGGGTACCACAACATCGAGACGGTTTTCCGCCTGATCGACCTGTATGACGAGCTGGAATTTGTGCAAGACGACGAGGGAATCTCTTTCACTTCCGACAGTCCTGTACTTGTGAACGACGATACCAATCTCTGCATACGGGCTGCACATCTTCTCCGCGAGCTTACCGGTATTCACATGGGTGTGGAGATCACGCTGAAGAAACGAATTCCCCTCGGCTCCGGTCTGGGCGGAGGGAGTTCGGATGCTGCCGCCGTTCTCAAAGGCCTCACGAAACTGTGGGCGCTGGATATTTCAACCGAAGAGCTGCAAACCGTCAGCGCGACTCTGGGATCCGACGTTCCGTTCTTCTTCACCTCTCAGACCGCCTTTGCCACAGGCAGGGGCGAACTGCTGGCGCCGTTTGCATTGCAGATCCCATATTGGATTCTTGTCGTTACTCCCGATATTCATGTATCGACACTGTGGGCGTATTCGAATATGCGCCTGAAACAAGTCCCGAGTCGGACCGACCTGCGGGAACTTCTGCAAACCGCCATCAACAAACCTGAACTCCTCCGGACCAGTCTCACGAACGACTTCGAACAGACAGTCTTCAGGGAATTCGGCGATATCGCAAAACTCAAGGAGACGCTCCTGAAGGAAGGTGCTGATGTTGCATTGATGAGCGGAAGCGGTTCCTCCGTTTTCGCCTTCTTTTCCTCTGAGGTAAAAGCAAAGCGCTTGAGTTCTGAACTTTCAAAGAGATACTTTGTGTCACTCACTGAGCCCCAGTTCAAACCCGAGATCAACTAACCTCAGCCTGAACCAGTGTCACTCCGAAAATCCTGCATTGACGCCTATCTCCTGAAGAACCTGCTGAGATTTGCCCTTCTTGCTCTTTTTGCACTTTCAAGCGCCAGTGCCCGGCAATTCGTTGCCTCCGATTCATTGATCGGACTGCAGCCGGACTCTTTGCGTCCACCTCGCTACAAGACTCGGTTCATTCCTTTCATCGGGAATTTAGAACGCAGCGCCGATTCGACGAGCAGGCGTCACTCGACACAGTTCGTCCAGTCCGACGCGATATCTGCCGCCGATCTTCTCTGGCGCGAGCCCGGCGTCTTCATCCGGGACCTCGGTCAACCCGGACAACCCATTCAATTGAATATTCGCGGCCTCGACGACCGGTCGGCTGCCCTCCTCCTTGATGGCCGCCCACTCCGGGACCCCATCACTGGCCGCTGCAACCTCTATGACATCCCCATCGAGTATCTCGATCAGATCGAACTGGAGAACAGCTCTGCATCGCTCTTTGCCGCTCCCAATTCTGCCGGCGGAACGATCAATCTTGTCTCGCATCAGTACGACAATGTCCATCCGATGACAAAGCTGCGCTTTCTGCAAGGACCGTTCGGGCACATCCTGACTGATGGCATCTTTGCCCAGAACCTTAGCCGCGGGGTGAACGCGATGTTTGGATTCCAGCGATTGGTAACCGACGGGAGATTTCCGAATTCGCAGTATGACTCATGGAACATTCGCGCGAGGGTGCGATACAATATCACGGAAAACCTGAACGTCTGGATAAGCGATTTCTACAACAAAGCAACGACGGGTCTCAACGGAGGGATCGATCCTTTCAACAGTCCAACCTTGTTCGATGAAGTGACCGCAGTGGTTCGCGACGAATCGACGGTTCAGACAGTGTCCCGGCATGACTTCACGCTCGGTCTTGTTGGGAAATTCCTTCCCGATACCACATCGAGGACCAAAGTGCTCCTCTATTATTCCATGATCGACCGCGAGTACTCCACCGGCGCAACACAATACACTCCGCCGACGTTCTCTGACATTCAGAAATCTTCACTCTGGGGGACCAAACTCGAGCAACAGATTGACCTCTCCCCCCTCGATATCGAATTAGGCGGTGAGATCGAACGGAGAATCATTCAGAAAGGATTCTTCCTCCCGAAGCTTGCAGAAACCTACTCGAGTGCACAAGCCCGAGCCATCATTCGGCCATTCGAATGGCTCTCAGGTGAAAGCTCCGCGAGATTCGAGAGCCTTCGAAGTGACGATGCTCTTTCATGGAGTTTGAGAGTAGAGGGGGGAATCACCGATTGGCTCAGCATTTGGGGTGGACTCTCTCGAAGTGTCCGATTCCCGACAATCCAGGAGCTGTATTGGGCTGATTCTTCTCTCGTCCGACTCGGCTTGCCTGGAAAAGAGACTCACTCCGTGCTGGAATTTGGATTTCAGATCAAGACAACTCCGCTGAGCGTCTCGTTGCAGGGATTTAAAAGAAGGATTGACAATGCCATTGTCTTGAGGCAAGCAGAAATCTTCAACGACACTGCAGAGCAGTACATTATGTTCTTTCCTCAAGTGGACGTCCAGGGAATCGCTGCCGATATCTCCATGCGATTCTGGCGTTTCGCTTTGGCAGGAAACTTCACGTATACCGACTATCGACAACAAGAGAACTCGACTCAACCTTTTCCCCGATTTGCCTCCTTCAGCGAGTTCTCTTACAGCGACACATTTGGAGATCGTGTTGTCGATTTGAAAGTCGCTGTCAGATTGAAGGCAATCAGCCGCCACTTTGGCCTCCAGCTCATTCCGGAGCAACTTTCCTTCACACAGCAGAACTCGGCGCTCTCGCCGGGATTCGCTATGGTTGATTTCTACACCGTGGTAAGGATCGGTGATGCTCATGTATCGCTGACATGGGAGAACCCTTTCGGCGTCAACGCCATGATGGTCCCGTACTATCCCCTCTTAGGCAGAAATGTCAAGCTTGGAGTGAACTGGGTTTTTACAGATTGAACTGCGCACCTGAGGGGCACATGAAGAAAGTGATTACTGTGTTTGGCAGTTCGAGACCGCGAGACGGTGACCCCGAGTACCTGGAAGCACTCGAGGTCGGCAGGGCGCTCGCACGTGAGGGATTCAGCGTCTGCAATGGAGGATACGGCGGAATCATGGAAGCCTCGGCACGTGGGGCAAAGGAATCTGGTGGAGAAACCATAGGCATCACTGTGGAATCATTCGCCAGGACGGCGAACAGGTGGATTGATCGTGAAATCAGAAAAGCCACTCTCCCTGAACGAATAGCCGTTTTGGTGGATTCAGCTGATGGCTACGTTGTCCTGAAAGGCGGGACCGGGACGCTGTTGGAGCTGGCCTATGTCTGGGAGTTCATCAACAAGAAGTTTATCCCTGAGAAGCCGATCATCATTGTGGGAGATTTCTGGACGAGAGTCGTCGAGACGCTGAAAGACGAGCTTCTTTGGGAAGGGCTTGGAGATTGTACGAAGTTCATCCGGAGAGTCGAATCACCCCGGGAATGCGCTGCACTTTTGAAACAGAAGTTGAATTAGCGAGATCTACCGAAGCGTTTTCCGCGCCACAACCCTCTCCATCAGATCGATCATTTTGTCTGCCGAATCATCCCAGTTGAAGGACCGCGCCCAAAGAATGGCCTCACTCCGCAACCGACGGCGCAGGTTTTCGTCGCGCAATACCAGAAGGAGCTTCTGAGCGAGTTGTTCGATGTTACCGTACTCAAAAAGCAGCCCGGTCTGGCCGTCGACAACGGAATCTCTGAGCCCCGGCACATCGCTTGCGACCACAGGAACCCCGCACGAGTTGGCCTCGATAACCGTCAGTCCCCATCCTTCCTTCGCCGAACAATTCGCTAAAACGCTCATTTGATGCAGCTGTCGGACAGTCTCCTGCTGACTGAGGTACCCCAGAAACTGAACACTTTCGGTGATCCCGAGCTCCCGGCTGAGTCTCTCCAATTCCGGGCGATGCGTGCCATCCCCAATAATATGCAACTGGGCATCGGGCATTTCCTGTCGCACGATTTGAAACGCTCGGAGCAAATGATCGGCACTCTTGTATTTCTTCAACCGTCCGAGGTGACCAATGACCGGGCGAGCGGGCTTCGAATACTCTGCCGTCGTATAATTGCTGTGGTTCACTGCATTGGGCACGATGAAGATGTTCTCTTCCGGAAAGCCGAAACCGATGAGCTCTTGCCGCGTACTCTCTGACACAACCGCCATCGGGACATTCCGATAGACCTTGGTCGCGAGTTTCTCGGCAAGAGAAACATAAAGCCCCGGCAAGAGAGCAACTTCACGATAGACGGCTGGGCCGAACAAGTGATGCAGGATGCCGATGAGGGGTTTCTCCACAAACCATGGGGTGTAGAAAGGAATCTTGTTGATATCATCGATCACCACATCAAAATCTTGGCGTCGGAATTCTGACCGATAGCGTCCTCGCACATAGTAGTTGAAGAGATTTCGAGAACCCTCGCGCACAACCCGAATACCGTCGATTTCCTCCCTCTTGGAAGCCCCGGGGTAGTGACAGCAAAAAAGCGTCACCTCGTGCCCTCGAGCCGCGATGCGCTTGAAAATCTCGTGCATGTGGACTTCAGCGCCGCCGGCGAGTGGATTATTGATGTCCTGCCAATTTATAAGAAGTATCTTCAACTCGTTATTCCCTCTTTCTTGCCGATGACCCCAATGGAGATGCCGGTGTAGCGCGGAAGCGCCGTCGCAAGCAACGGCCGGCGAATTTTGGCACGAAGCGTCGAGAGAAAAGGGATCGGCCGAGGATTCAAAGGAAGTGTCACACCCATTTGCTTCAAACCCTCCCGGAACGTGCGGTAGAAGAAGCTCGGGTACATCCATTCGCCGTAGGCGTAGACCGGTGTCAATCCGAGGGCCCGCATTTGATTTTTCAGCTCCCGTACGGAGAACGATCGCTCCCAACCGGCGAACCATTTGTTCAACGCCATCATGACATGCTTGGCGACCGTGTACGGGTGATACCTCTGAGGGACGTCGACCAGGAGGAGGCCACCGCGCTTGAGCACGCGAATATTTTCCTTCAAGAGGGCTTCGGGTTGTGGATGGTGGAAATGCTCCAGGAGCCCCTGGTGAAATACAATGTCAAAGGTCTCGTCCCGAAAAGGAAGCTGAAACGTATCTCCGCCCACGATATTGGATTGAACGTGAAGTTCTTCCGACAAGCTTTTCAGGATTTGCAGAGAATTCACGGAGTAGTCGAGCTGGACGACCTTTGCCCCGTATTCGATGAGCGGGAAACTATCTCTTCCGGTTCCTGCTCCGACCTCGAGGACACTTTTTCCACGAAGATCGCATACCCGCAGAAGCTGCCGCAGGATTCTGTTTTCGTTTGAATACACGTGCTGGACATCCTTTTTCTCCCGCCACAGCGTTTCCCAATGTTCGCGACTGGACTCTTTCTCTGCACCGCCGGACCTTGTCACTGTCATCACTTTCCCTTCCCCGGTGAGAGTTTTTGGGACTGAACTTTGGAGGCCCCGGAGACAGCGAGCGTATCTTTCCTGGTCACACTTTGTTCTGCGAGGAGCCGCGCCCGGATCTGCGTTATGCTCTGCTCGATCCCGGGCTCTTTGCTGTAGACGACACGAATCTGATCAACGAGTTTCAGCGCTTCGTCAAATCTCTGCATGCTCTCGTACACCTGCATGAGCACAACGTATGGATTATCATACGACAAAGGTTCGGCTTTCCCGCTCTCAACGATCGGTCTCAGCTCCGTGATAATCTCGTCGTTGAGCACGTGAAAGGTGTCTTCCTTTCCAGCGACGCTGTAAAGATTCGCGACATAGATTTTCGTCCGGTAATCCATGGGAATAGCCTCACGTGGAATGAGCTTTTCCATCCTGTCCAGCGTCTCGATGACCTTGGCATGTTGACCGGGCGTGTTTGCATAGTATTGCGCAAGCAGACCAAACGCCTGACGGTAGTTCGTCATCAACCGCCTGACATCCTCATCGAAATATGTTTTCGCGTTGTCGAGCCCGCGCCATCGATAACCCAGGGAAGGTGTTTTCGAAGGCTCTTTGACGTCCGTAAACAACTGGGCATGCATTCGGTACTCGTTGAGATTGGCCCAGTACGAAGTCCCCTTCTTTGGCGTAAGACGGAAGGCCAGGCCCTCAAGCTGCAAGTAGTCTTTCAGACCGATCTGACCGTCGGGTGAGACCGTCATGGCAAAGTAGATTGGCCGTTCCCAGTTCGAGGATGCGACGATATCGAACACTATGATATCTTGTACTCGAATCGCTTTCACGTTCCCGAATTGCGCAGTATTCTGCATGAAGAAGGAAATTGTATCCGGAGGAGGAGTCCCTTTGTCCTTCATATTGATAATCCCGGAGGTCCCTTCGACACTAAACTGCCTCATGACCTCTCCGGGAACCGGCAGCTTAATGACGCGCGGCTCAAATTGTCGCGGCCCGATATTATCGATTTCGACATCCGGTGTCATCATCGAGATCTTTTTCGATCCGTACGGCTGTTCGTGCTTTAGCTGACGGATGTACCAGTTCGTGTTCAAGAGGCTCAGGCATACGACACGAACATCCCGTCGCACCCCTTCGACGTCCTGGAGATACCACAGCGGGAAGGTGTCGTTATCACCGTTCGTGAAAAGGACAGCATCCTGTGCGCAACTTTGAAGCAAATTGTACGAGTAATCCGATGCCACGTAGTTGCCAGTCCGGTTGGCTTGATGGAAATTCGTTCGGAACATGTTTCCCGGTACAACGAGAAAAGCCAGAACCAGAACGCCATAGCCTGTCAGGGCATATCCTCCACTTGCCTGAAACCTCTCCTTCACCCAATCAACAATCGCGAGCACACCGATACCGATCCATATCGAAAAAATAAAGAACGATCCGACATAGAAGTAGTCACGTTCCCTCGGCTGAGGTTCCTGCATGTTGAAGTAGACGACGAGCGCGAGACCCAGAACCAGAAACGCCGTTGTCGCGACGGACGCCATTTTCCAGTCCTTGCGCCAGTGATAGAACGCACCCAGAAGGCCGAGAAACAATGGAATTCCATACAGTTGTTTCCAGTCAACACCCGCCTCCTTGAAGTCCCCCTCACTCCCTACGAAATTCCAGCCAAAATACCTCAGATACATGTGGTCAAGTTGGTACTTCAGGAAATAATCCATGTCGCTGGCATACTTCTTTTGTGCCGCCCGTTGATCAGGCTCGGTATTCCATCGCCGGTCGATAAGCGGTGCCTCACCGTACTGTTCTCGGTTGATGTACGAGACCAGACGAGCCATCGTGCTCGGGTCATTCTCATTCATTGGGGGCTTGGCATTCGCGCGAACGTACACCAGCGCATACGTGGAATAGCCAAGAACGATGAAGAGGAAACTGAGCAGCGCAACGTTGAGGACACGGTTATGCCTCTTGATCGACTCATAGACGCCGTAGACAGCAGCCCCGAGCAGGATGAAAGGCAGGTATGTGAAGACATCGCTCTTCATTCCCCCGAATTCTCCGTCGAGCAACGACGGAAGTGCTTTCACGACACCCAGATAGACGACTCCAAAAACAATCAATGAGACGACAGCGAACACAAGAAACGTCGGGATGGAGAACTCGTAATGTTTATGATAATACAGGAGCATGACGGGAAACAACGCCAGAAGGGCCAACAAGTGAACGCCGACGGAGAGACCTACAATGTAGAATATGAGGAGGAGGTACATATCCCCGCGCTCTTTGGCGACGCAATCGTACCACCGCAACCCAAGCCACAGCATTCCGCTCACGAAAAACATACTCATGCCATAGACTTCTGCCTCGACCGCGTTGAACCAAAACGTGGGACTGAACGCGAGGGAGAGCGCTCCAATGACCGCCGATCCGTAGACCGCTATCCGATCGTACGTGGTATGAGGCTCCTCTCTCCATTTCAGGATGAAGCGCACAGCAAGAAGATAGAGGATCATACAGGCCACCGCGCTTGCAAACGCCGAGATGAAGTGCATCCTCACAGCCTGATCGGACGCGAATGGAATCATCGTAGCGACTCGGGCGAGAATGAGAAATAACGGAGCACCAGGAGGGTGAGGCACTTGAAGGGAAAATGCGGCAGCACAGAACTCTCCGACATCCCAGAACACCACCGTCGGCGAGAGCGTGACGACGTACGTGACAAGCGAAACGAAGAAAACGCCCAGCGCTACAAAACGATTGACTTTCTTATGTTCCATGAACTCCTCTTGAAAGAGTGACCCTGCCGAAGAAGCAAAAATCCAAAAAAATCTATCATGAAATGCTCTGAACTGCAATACTGAATTCAGGAGAGAAACGATGCACAAATCTCATCACAAAGCGGATAGCCCTTTGACGTGAGACGGAGCCTGCCCTTCTCAACGACCGCCAGACTGGTCTCGAGAAGATCCCGCACCCTCAACTCGTGTTCCATCATCAGATCCTTGCCGAATTTCGTCCGAAAGCTGCTGAGGTCGATTCCCTCACTGCGGAGACCGAGAAAGATCTCCTCTTCGATGAGTTGGTCAATCGTCAGATGCTCCATCCCGATGACGGGGAGTTGACCCTTTTCGAGTTTCGAACAGTAATCGGAAAGGTTGGCAACATTCCATGACCGCTCGGGGCCCTCAGCATGCTGGCTTCGAATACTGAACGAGTGCGCCGACGGTCCAAACCCCACATAGTCCGTGTGGTCCCAGTAACTCTTGTTGTGCCGCGATTTGAACCCGGGTTTAGCGAAGTTTGAAACCTCATACTGTTCGTAGCCATGCCCGGTGAGATAGCTGATGGTGAGCTCGTATAACTCTGCGTCAGTGTCCGCATCGAGCAAGGAGACCTGTTTGCTTTCCACCATCCTGAAGAGCGGCGTGTTCGCCTCTACGATCAAGCTGTAGCATGATATGTGAGTAGGTTGCAGTTCCATCGCCTGATCGAGATTGGAAATCCACCGATCTCTGGTTTGTGACGGAAGGGAGAAAATCAGATCGATGCTGACGTTTTCGAAACCCGAGTCATACGCTTCCCGGACACAACATTTTGCAGTCTGAGATGAATGAATACGCGTCAGGAATTGCAGATCGTCATCGTGAAACGACTGCACTCCGATGCTCAGCCGGTTAATGCCGAGGGAACGGAATTCCTGAAGCTTCTGGCGATTCACCGTCCCCGGATTGGTCTCGACGGTGATTTCCGCGTTTGATTCAATGGAGTATTTCGCCGCAAGATGACCGAGAATCGCACCCAGTTCCTGAGAGGAGAGCAGCGAAGGTGTGCCCCCCCCGAAGAACACTGTCTCGTACGAAACCCCGGCGGACCCAGTCGTCGATCTGAGCTCGATCTCTTTCTTCAACGCTTCGAGGAATCGTCCAGTCGGCAACTCCGAACGGGCCAATCCGTCGCTGGGAGCAATCGAATAGAAATCACAGTAGATGCACTTGTGCTCGCAGAACGGGATATGGAGGTAGAGGCTCGCCATCAGCAGAGGCGGAAGTGTGTATTCGGTGTCGTTTGGGCGGTCGCTGACATGAGAGTTGTTCCTACCGGATCAGCGTGCCGATTCTATTCCAGCGAACGCTTGCAGATTGGCTGTGGGTCTCATCACCCGGACGCTCCGAATCCCATGACCAATACAGGAGTAGGGCTTCACCGAGGATGTGGTCATCAGGAACGAATCCCCAATATCGGCTGTCGAGACTGTTCCCCCGATTGTCGCCCAACATGAAATAGTAATCACGCTCAACGACATAGGAGGATGCTTCTGCACCGTCAACGAGTACCGCGCCACCCGGGGAAATGCCGAGACTGTGATGTTCACGTTCAATAAGGTTCTTCCATGAGTTCATCGTCGTTAAAGTCAGAAGAATCTCGTCTCCTTTTTTTGGGACGATCGTCGGACCGAAGTTATTGCCGTCAATACTTCGGCGAGTCGATTGTCCCAAGTCGGAGGCATCGTACTCAATGGGTCCGGCGATCACCGAAGATCTTGCGTGGGATGGCAGGAGCACCTCGCGACCATTGACCATAACATATCCCGAACGAATGTTGATCGTATCTCCCGGAAGTCCGATGCATCGCTTGATATAGTACTCCGGCCCCGAAGGCAGCTCTCCGCCGTGACTGCCGGGGAATTCAAAGACTACCACATCCCCGCGTCGGACATCCCGAAAGAGCGGCAACGTGAAAGAAGGAATTGCCAGATTCGTGAAGGGTGCATACCTGGGCGTCTTCACACCATACGCTAATTTGTTGACAAGCAAGAAGTCGCCCACCAGAAGAGTGTTCTCCATCGAGCCCGATGGAATGCGGAAAGCTTCGACGACAAATATCTTCAGGAAGAATGCGACAAGAATTGTGAAGAGCAGCGTCTTGAAGAAGCTGATAGCTCGGTGCCTCATGGGCGGAGCCACAGCTTCTTCTGAGGGCTGAAGGTCCTGTTTCTGCTCGGGCGGAAGCTCTCCGGAGGGAAAGCGTTCGGGTCTCGTATGACGCTCTTCGTCCACCATCCCTACTTAATGACCGTACCGATTCTGCCCAAACGAACAGATGCGAGTTTTGCGAAGATGTTATAGATCGGGATCTCCGTGTCCCACGACCAGTAAACGATCAACGGCGTACCGACGAGGTTTTCTCTCGGGATAAATCCCCAGTACCTGCTGTCGAGACTGTTGTCGCGGTGGTCACCCATGCCAAAGAGGTAATCCCGTTGGACAGTGTACTCGCTAGCCTCTTTGCCGTCGATGAGGATCCTGCTCGGGTCAACAGACACCGTGTGTCCTTCCCGGCGAATGAAGGTATCCCACGCCTGAATGGTCTCACGATTCAGGTGAATCACCATACCCTTCTTCGGAACAACAATGGGCCCGTAGTTCTCTTCATTCCATTGCACGCCCTTCGGAAAGATGCGGTCATCCATGACCGGCCCATAGCTGGGCCTGTAGCTGAACTTCATGTTTCTCGGCAGAGGCGAAACGGATCCGTTGACGTACAAGACACGATTCACAACGCGGAGTGTATCACCGGGCAGCGCTACACATCGTTTGAGGTAGAATGTGAAATCCTCGGGCGCGACTTCATCTCGATATCCCGGAAAAACGAAAACGATCACATCGCCCCGATCGACATCACGAAAACCCGGGACGCGGAACCACGGCAGGCGGACGTTGGTGAAGGGAATATTCCTCGGCGAGGTTCCACCGTAGATGAATTTGTTGACGAAGAGAAGATCGCCCGTCATGACTTCGTTCTCCATCGAACCCGTCGGAACGAGGAACGATGCGATCACGAAATTGTTCAGGACAAGGAATGCACCAAAAACGATCGCGAACTCCTTGAGGAAGGCCAGGGCTTTTGCCATCAACGTGTTCTCATCGTCCTGTTCCGCGATTTTCTGTTTCCTGCTTGCTTTCATTAATCCTCCATGGACAAGACGGCGAGAAAGGCCTCCTGGGGAATCTCAACCCGGCCGACCTGCTTCATCCGTTTCTTTCCTTCTTTTTGTTTTTCCAGAAGTTTGCGTTTGCGGGAAATATCGCCGCCATAGCACTTCGCCAGCACGTTTTTTCGAATGGCGCTGAGCGTTTCCCGTGAGATCACCTTGCTGCCGATGGCCGCCTGGATTGCAACCTCAAACATTTGACGTGGGATAAGCTCGCGAAGTTTCGAGCACATTTTGCGCCCCCAATCGTAGGATTTGGAGCGATGGACGATGGTCGAAAGAGCATCCACCGGTTCCAAATTCAGCAGGATGTCCAGCTTCACAAGGTCAGATTCGCGATAATCGAGAAAATCGTAGTCAAATGAGGCATATCCGCGGGAAATGGATTTCAACTTGTCATAAAAATCAAAGATGATCTCTGCCAGAGGAAGCTCGTAGTGTATGTCCGCGCGCTCCGGGGTCAGATAGGTCGTATTCTTGTGGACGCCGCGACGATCCATGCACAGTTTCATTATTGAGCCTATATACTCTGTTGGCGCAATAATCTGCCCTTTGATGTACGGCTCTTCGACCTTTTCGATCAACACCTCCGCGGGCATAAACGCCGGATTGTCAACAAGAGTCACTTCGCCGTTCGTCTTCGTGACACGATATTCGACATTTGGCACCGTGTTGATAAGCGACTGGTTGTACTCCCGCTCGAGCCGTTCACGGACAATCTCCATATGAAGAAGTCCGAGAAATCCGCATCGGAAGCCAAATCCCAGCGCCAGCGAGGATTCAGGCTCGAACGTCAGTGAGGAATCGTTCAATCGAAGCTTTTCCAGGGCCTCACGCAACTCTCCGAACGCATCGGAGTTCGAAGGGTAGACGCCACTGAAGACCATTGGCTTCGCTTCTTTGTATCCTGGCAATGGCTCCGCAGCGGGTCTATCCGCATGGGTTATCGTGTCGCCGACTTTCGTATCGTGCACGTCTTTGACATTGGCAATCAAATAGCCGACATCGCCGGCGAACAATGCGCCCACACGATTTCGCTGCATCTCAAGGATGCCGACATCCTCCGCCTGGAAGATCTTACCGTTGGAGAAAAACTTGACATGGTCTTTCTCTCTTAATGATCCATCGAACACCCTGATATAGGCCACGGCACCCCGGAACTCGTCAAACACAGAATCGAAGATCAACGCTCGCAATGGTGATTCAGGGTCCCCTTTCGGTGCCGGAACACGCTTGACGATTGCCTCGATGACTTCGTGTGTCCCCACGCCTGATTTGGCGCTCCCCAGGAGAATCTCTTCTTCCTTGCATCCAAGAAGATCCACCACCTGGCGTTTGACAGTATCAATCATCGTCTTCGCGCTCGGGAGATCGATCTTATTAATGAAAGGAATTATCTCGAGACCGGCATCAATAGCAAGATACAGGTTGGCGATTGTCTGCGCTTCAACACCTTGCGTGGCATCCACCACCAGCACCGCCCCCTCACATGCCGCCAGCGACCGGGAGACTTCGTAGGTGAAATCTACGTGCCCTGGCGTGTCGATCAAGTTGAGTGTGTATTGTTGTCCATCAATGGCTTTGTACTCCATCTGGATCGCATGAAGCTTAATCGTAATCCCGCGTTCCTGTTCGAGATCCATGTCGTCCAGAACCTGTTTCGTCATATTACGCGCAGAAACCGCTCCTGTGATCTCAAGAATCCTGTCGGCAAGCGTGGATTTGCCATGATCGATGTGCGCGACAATGCAGAAATTTCGTATTTGCTTCATGTACTTCTGACCTCAGAATCCGATTCAGGCGCTCCAGAAAATGCAAGGAGTAAAGAGTGGAAGTGCATTCAAATCACCCTTTACCCCTTTCGAATACAAAATATAGCTCAAAATCGCCATAAGAGCAAGGTAAACGCCCCGCGAACTCACCTCGATGCTGTCTGGATTTCCAGATGAAATCTGAGTAAGTACCTTTGAGAAAGGGCAGAAGCATGAAAATCGTAATCGCCGGAGCATCCGGTCTCATTGGAAGTCTATTGACGAAGAGTCTCCTCAATTCCCGGCACTCCGTCGTCGTTTTGACAAGAAATCCTCAGCGATTGACGACGTCTCCTCATCCACTCCTTCAAGTGGAGCCGTGGGATGGAAGAACTGCGGGGAATTGGCATCGACACATTGTTGATGCCGACGCTGTTGTCAATCTCGCAGGCGAATCATTGGGCACCGCGCGTTGGACCAAGAGCCGAAAAAGGGCGTTAATCTCCAGCCGTGTCGATCCCACGCAAGCGATCGTCGATGCGATGAAGGGGACAACGAACAAACCACAAGCTTTGCTGAATGCTTCGGCCGTCGGTTATTATGGACGAGTCGATGACGGCAACGTCACCGAAGATCATCCGTCGGGCAGTGATTTCACCAGCTCAGTTTGTGTCGAGTGGGAGCAGGCCGCGCTAGCGGCAAAATCCTTCGGTGTGCGAGTTGTCTTGCTGCGTTCAGGAATCGTGCTTGACCCGCGAGGAGGGGCCCTGCAGAGAATGGTCTTGCCTTTCAGGCTCTTTGTGGGAGGCCCTCTTGGCTCCGGGAATCAATGGTTACCTTGGATTCATAGGGTTGACGAAATAAGGGCGATTTGCTTTTTGCTTGAGAATAGCCGCGTTTCCGGACCGGTCAACCTCGCTGCTCCGGAAAGTGCTACGATGCAAGACTTCAGCAGGGCTCTGGGCAAGTCCATGAGACGGCCCTCCGTCATGCGCGTGCCGGCGTTCGTCCTGAAGGTTGTGTTGGGAGAGATGGCCGATATCGTCTTAACGGGGCAGCGTGCCATTCCGCAGGAATTGCTTCAGGCGGGATTCACATTCCTCTTCCCGGGACTCAAGGGTGCCCTTGATGAACTCTTGGCAGACAACAGCAGTCATGGCAGCTAGCGAATAGGTATGCGAATTTTCAGCGAGGTCCCTCCCGTGAGATTGTCGCCGACATCGAAATCAAAAAGGCTCGCATCGACGTACGCGTCAACGATGTTCAGGAGGTATGTCAGAAGAAAGTAGAAGCCGAACCTGTCTCTCTCGTCTCGATAGAAATCCCTCTCGTATTGCAGCTGGGCGTTCCCTTGTCCGTTGTTCTCCCCTTTGCTCACCGATTCTGTGAACTTCCCCTGGGAGGATTTATAGCTGTCGTTGAGCTTTATGACTTCATAGACGAAATAGCCGCTGAACCCGAGGACGATGGGGACCTTCCAGTAACGACCGGTGTAGACCTGGCCTGCTCCCGGCAGAAGTGCCGACAACAGTACTGCCATGCGGGGAGATTTCCTATTGCCCGGAGGACGAAGCGATTTTGCAGAGTCTGTCTGCATCGTATCTTCGCTTGCCGGTGCAACGAACTCCGAGCGGGCAGAACCCGACTTGAACAGTGCGGAAGAGACTCTGTACTGTGCGTTCACAAACACAGAGAGCATGACAACCAAGCCGCAGGCCATCATGCTCCGCTGAGCGATTCGATACACTGACAAATTATCCATCGTACTCCGTAGTGCGCGTTACTTCTCGATGACCGCGAGGGCTTCGATCTCAACTTTCATGTCACGCGGCAACCGGGCAACTTCGACCGTGCTTCGTGCAGGAGCAGATGCCGAGAAGAACTCCGCATAGACTTCATTCATCGCAGCAAAGTCGCTGAAATCCTTGAGAAACACTGTCGTCTTCACCACGGAGTTCATCGATGTCCCCGCGGCCTTGAGAATCGCTTCGACATTCTTGAGAACTTGCCGTGTCTGAATCTTGATGTCTCCCACGATCAATTGGTTGGTCGCCGGATCAATCGCAACCTGTCCTGCGGTATAGACGAATCGCCCGTCCACAATGATCCCCTGGCTGTAAGGTCCAATGGGTTTCGGTGCATCGGCGGTCAGAATTTTTTGAAGACTCATGGTAGATTCCTCTGGAGAGTATTGGTTCAGCGAAGAAGCTAGTTGGGCTTCTCCAGCGATGCGAAGAGATCAAGGAGTCTGTCGAGATCGTCGAAGGAGTAAAACTCAACCACAATTTCCCCCCTCCCTCCATCTTTCTCCCGAATGACAACCTTCGTGCCAAGGGCTTGACGCAGTTTCTCCTCAATACTCTGAACGCTCGTGGAAACTTCTCGTCCGCCGGTTTTTCTGGTGCGAATCTCGGCAGGCTTGCCGCTTGTCTTCGCGAGCTGTTCGATCTTGCGGACAGAGAGTCCCGATTCCACAATCTTGTGAAAGAGACGCAGCTGCATCGACTCCAACGGGACATTGATAAGCGCCCGGGCATGACCCATACTGATCTGATTCTTGCGAAGGCCAACTTGAATCTCCAACGGAAGTTTCAGAAGCCGCACGAAATTCGCGACCGTTGTTCGATCCTTCCCGACTTTGTCAGCGACTTCCTCCTGCGTCAAATGGCATTCATCAACAAGCCGCTTGTAGGCATGTGCGATTTCAATGGGATTGAGCGTCTCCCGCTGAATGTTTTCAATGAGGGCCAGCTCGAGCATCTCCTCATCCGAATCCACGGCAATGATGTACGTGGGAATCTGAGCGAGCCCGGCGTTTTGAGCGGCCCGGAGGCGCCGCTCGCCCGTCACGAGTTGATAACCACCCTCCACCCGCCTGACGGTGATCGGCTGAATAACACCCTTTTCGACGATCGATCTCGTCAATTCGGCAAGGGACTCGGGATCGAATTCCATGCGCGGCTGAAACGGATTGGGCCGGATTTGATCGACATTCACCCGAGCCATGATGCCAACCTCTCCCGTGTCCGTTCCGATTTCATCGTGACGGATACTGACCTCCTTGGCAGGCGCCTTTGGGATAAGGGCGCTCAATCCACGTCCGAGAACTGATTTCTTCTGAGTAGACATGTCAGGAGCCTGTAGCTGGTTGAGGGTGAGGCATTGATTCAGGCGTCAAGGCATCGTTGTTCGCTAATACTTCCTTTGCCAAATCCATGTGGTGCCGTGTGCCCGAACAGATGGCATCGTAGAGAATGATAGGTTTTCCGAAACTGGGAGCTTCGCTCAATCGAATGTTGCGCGAGACAATCGTCTTGAAGACCTTGTCGCCAAAGTAGCGTTTCACCTCGTCGACGATCTGATTCGACAATCGAAGCCGGGAATCGAACATCGTCAGAAGAACACCTTCGATGTCCAGATTAGGGTTGAGCGTCTTCTTCACAAGGTTGATGGTGCTGAACAGTTGCCCCAATCCTTCAAGGGCAAAATACTCGCACTGGACGGGAATCAAGATCGAATCGGCCGCTGTCAGCGCATTCAAGGTGAGCAGACCCAGCGAAGGGGGGCAATCGATGACAATGAAGTCATACTGGTCTCTGATCGTCTGGATAGCCTGCGAAAGCCGGCGTTCGCGGTTCTCGAGATCCACCATCTCAATTTCCGCGCCAACAAGGTTGATATGGGACGGAACGCAGGAAAGGTATGGCATCTGCGTTTCGACGATCGTCGAGCCCATATTCAAGCCCTCGACAATGACCTCGTAGATGGTCCGACCTTCGAGAGGAGAGATTCCGATGCCGCTCGTCGCATTTGCCTGTGGATCGACATCGACAAGCAGCGTTCGCTTTTCTGCAACGGCCAGGGAGGCAGCGAGGTTTACCGCGGTCGTGGTTTTTCCAACACCACCTTTTTGATTCGCAATGACGATTACTTTGGACATCGGTCAGCGTTCACTTGATCACGTGAGAGCAGGAATTATCGACAGAATGTACTCCTTTTTCGTCCGGTTTGCAAACCAAGCTGCGGGGATACAGAGCCGCGTCTGTTCAGAGTTCGCCAAGCCGGTCGCCAATGTTGAGGGTCGTGCCACGGAGAAACTCGGAAATTCCCATTCGCTTTCTTCCCTCCTGCTGAACTTCCTCGAGAGCAAGAACTCCCGTCTGCGTCCGCACGAGGACACGATCAGCGCGAACATCGACGATTTCTCCCGCCTTCTTTCCAGGCAGCAATTCGGCACTTTCAGCGATCGACGTCCGATAGATTCGCACAATCTTCCGATTCAACATCGTCCAGGCGCAGGGGCTCGGCGAAAGGCCACGAACGAAATCGTGGACCTGTTGCGAGGGTTTGTTCCAATCTACTGAACAGTCCTCCCTGAAGATCTTCGGCGCCAGCGACGCGAGAGACTCATCCTGAGGCTGCCCCGCGACATTGCCAACTTCGATGGCGCGGACTGTTTGCAGTACAACCTGTGAGCCAAGTTCTGCCAATCGATCATGCAATTCCCCGGCAGTCTCATTCGGACCGATCCGCAGGCGAGCCTGGAGAAGCACGGAACCCGTATCGACTTTCTCCCGGAGGAAGAACGTCGTCACACCGGTTTCTTCTTCACCCTGAATGAGTGCCCAATTGATTGGCGCGGCCCCTCGATATTTCGGCAGAAGGGACGCGTGAAGATTGAAGGATCCCAAGCGAGGAATCGTGAACACTTCAGGCGGGAGAATCCTAAACGCTACAACGACGATAAGATCTGGCTGCAGACTGGCCAGAGCCGAGGCAAACTCTGATGCTTTCAACTGTTCGGGTTGTAAAACGGGAAGATCCTTCTGGAGGGCAAATTCTTTGATCGGAGTGGGGGCTATGATCTGACCCCGTCCGCGTGGCTTGTCGGGTGCCGTGACAACGGAGACGACATCGTAGCAATGCTCCAGCAGCGTCTTCAGGCTGGGAATGGCAAACTCCGGCGTGCCCATGAAGATGATTCGCATAGAGCTCACTCTTCGAGAGAAGTGACAACAGGATAAGACGTGTCCACTTCGCCCTTCTTGATCCTCTTCAGATCACCGTTGAGAAATGTCTTGCGCGTCTTACCGATGCGATCCACAAAAAGAATTCCGTTGAGGTGGTCGATCTCGTGCAGAATGACGCGACCCAGATACCCTTCTGCCGTCAGTTCAGATTCATCGAAATTGTGATCGCGAAATTTCACCCGAATTCGCTCCGCTCGATCGACCTCAGCACGCAATTCGGGGATGCTCAAACACCCCTCCTCTAGCGATATCGTTCCTTCTTCGTCCACAACAACCGGATTGATCATCACGAGCGTCTTCACTTCTGAGGGTGGAGGCAGGTCTTCCTCGTCTTCCTCATCCCGGGCCGCTCGTTCGATGGCAGTCTGATCCACAACCAGCATTTGCCGCATGTCACCCACTTGAGTTGCAGCAAGGCCGATGCCGTTTGCCTTCCGCATCGTTTGAGCCAGGTCGATCATCAACTTCATGGTCGAGCCTTCGAGTCCATCGATGGGCTTTGCCTTTTTCTTCAGAATGTCGGTGCCGTACAAATAGATGGGAAGAATTGCCATGCGTTCGTTCCTGCAAGCCTCTGTTCGGGTGGTTCTAAGCAAGTGAGAAAAATGTACTCACGGCAACGCTCGGAAGCAACTCATTGCACAATCCGTCGGGCGCCTTCGTATCGCTGCTTGTAATAGAAGCTCTCCAGCGAGGAGATGGTGACCCCAAGTGAAACGCTCGCATGCGCAAAGAGATCATCGCCAAGATAGATTCCGACATGGGAAGCCACTTCGCCGGTCGTACTAAAGAAGACGAGATCCCCGAATTTCAGGTCTTCATATGTGACAGGGATACCTAACTTGAACTGCTCCCCGCTGCTCCGCGGCAACGCCTTTCCGATGGAGTTTTTGTATACATGCATCGTGTACGCGGAACAGTCAATCCCATGATCGTCCTCTCCCCCAAGCTTGTAGGAGACGCCCATCATCTTTGAAATCTCGCGCATCATTTTCGACTGGTCGAGGTTGGAGATCGAAGTGTTTTTTTCTGTCTTGAAACTTCTCGCACCCGAAGCAATCTTCTCTGCACCCTCGACGCTGGCTTCTTCATCTTTTCCGCGAACGCTCGATGTATCTTTTTTTGCCGGCGGCGGCTTCGCACGAATGGACGAAGGCGAAGACCGCGAGTCGCCGCTTCTGAACCGCGGAGCGATCGGTGCGCAGCTGCTTAGAATCAACAGAGTCAGGAGCAGGACAAGAGCGGAGACTTGACACTGCTGAGCTCTGATAACCCTGTAGGACCACAAAAGCCCCGACTTTCGCCGGGGCTTTCCAGTGTGTGGCGATTTTCTATTTTTCATTACCCTAGGTACGCCCGCAGGGCTTTGCTCCGGGACGCATGCCGTAAACGGCGAATTGCTTTTTCTTTAATCTGTCTGACCCTCTCCCGAGTGAGGTTGAACTTCTCACCGATTTCCTCCAACGTCAGGGAGTGTTCCTGATCGAGTCCGAAGTAGAGCCTGATCACTTGCGCTTCGCGCTCGCTCAGCGTCCTCAGGGCACGGCGCACTTCCTCTTTCAAGGAATCTGCCATCAAATCGCTGTCCGGAGACGGCTGGCGCTGATCCTGAATCACGTCGAGAAGCCGGTTGTCTTCCCCTTGAGCGAACGGAGCGTCCATCGACAAGTGGCGACCCGATATCTTGAGCGTGTCTGAGACTTCAAAGAGCGACATATCAAGCTCTTCGGCCAGTTCACTCGCGCTCGGTTCGCGCTCAAACTCTTGTTCAAGGGTGCTAAATGCTTTGCCGATCTTGTTGAGAGCTCCGACGCGGTTCAGCGGCAAGCGGACGATACGCGATTGCTCGGCAAGAGCTTGAAGAATCGACTGCCGGATCCACCACACGGCATATGAAATAAACTTGAACCCACGCGTTTCATCGAACCGCTTTGCGGCCTTGATGAGTCCGAGATTGCCTTCGTTGATCAAATCTCCAAGCGACAACCCCTGGTTCTGGTATTGTTTCGCTACACTTACGACGAAACGCAGGTTTGCCTTCGTTAATTTCTCAAGGGCTTTCTGGTCGCCTTTTTTGATCCGACGAGCAAGGTCGATTTCCTCTTGTGGAGTCAATAAATCGACCTTACCAATCTCCTGGAGATACTTGTCCAGAGACTGGCTCTCTCGGTTGGTATATTGCTTGCTAATCTTTACCATGAAAATCGTACCTCATTACGATAAGAGCCTCACAACGGCCCGTTCCCCAAGAGCACTTTCACACACATAACATCGCTCGGGCATCAAAAAGTTCTGGTATATCACCTACAAAGCGTGAAAAACGCGTCAGCGTGTGTCTTTTCTTGATCTTCGATCGCTCTGAACCCCTTTGTACGACAAAAACGGCGGATTTCAGTCTAGTTCGGCATTTCCCGCCTTCATGTCCCCCTATTCCCTTAGACTAACGAAGGAAGAAAACTGTTCCCCGAGATCCCCTCTCCCCCTTCGACCGAGAAGTATTCCACTACCGTTTTCGCAATGTCTGCGAAGGTTGAGCGGGTTCCCAGGTTCACGTTACTTTTTCCCGCCTTCACATAACAGAGAAGGGGGACGTATTCCCTCGAATGGTCCGTGCTCTGATCTGTCGGGTCGTTACCGTGATCTGCCGTCAGAATGAGGATGTCTCCATCATGGAGCACATCCAGCAATGAAGGAAGTTCTTTGTCAAACGCTTCCAGCGCAGCCGCCATTCCCTTCGCATCCTGGCGATGACCGTAGAGCATATCGAAATCCACGAGATTCGTCATCACGAGACCCGAGCCGAGCCGAGCAGCGGCATCACGGGTGACGCGGATCCCCTCAGCGTTCGACGTAGTGTGCAACTTTTCTTTCAAACCCTGACCGCAAAACAAATCGTCGATCTTGCCAACGCCAATCGTCTCTATGCCCGCCCCATACAACACATCAAGGAATGTTTTGCCCGGGGGCAAGAGCGCGAAGTCCCTTCGATTCGTCGTCCTCGTATACAATCCGGATTTGCCGATAAATGGCCGGGCAATGACCCTCCCGACGCAGTGCTTTCCTATGACTACTCGAGCCCGCGTCGCTTGACAAATCTCATACTGTCGATCAATCGTGATTACACCTTCATGAGCGGCAATCTGAAAAACCGAATCGCCGGACGTGTAGACAATCGGGTAACCCGTCCTGACGTGCTCGTCACCCAGTTCCTGAATAATCTCAGTTCCCGAGGCCGCTTTGTTCCCAAGGTATCCCTTGCATCCCGTCTCTGTTAGAAAACTGTCCAGCAGCTCCTTTGGAAAACCATTCGGATATAAGGGGAACGCTTTGTCCGTAATCAGACCACCGAGTTCCCAGTGTCCGGTGGTGCTGTCTTTCCCGGCAGACTGCTCCGCCATTCTCCCGAAACAACCTTCCGCGACGTCCACAATATGCACACCGGGGGCATCCACGACATTCCCGAGGCCAAGCTTCTGCATGCGAGGCAGATGGAGAACACCTACTGCCTCCGCGGTGTGACGGAGGGTATTCGCACCCTCGTCGCCGTACATCCGGGCATCAGGCAAAGCCCCGATGCCGATGCCATCAAGTACGATAAGAACAACCTTCCCGGGTTTCAAGGTAGCTGTTCTCCTTGGGCTACTCGACCCATCGGATCGTGCACGAATCGTAATGGAACGGCGTATTGAGGATTACGAGGAATGAACGCAAATGTTAGGCGTATATCTGTTTTTCGTTACACTTGCAAATCTGAACTCGCGAACGGTTGAAGCGATACGAACCGTGTTCCGAACGAACCGACTGGACAAAGAGCGTTGGAACTCTCACCGACCCGCACTTTGGGCACTTCACACCTTTTTCCTGCGAGGCCTTCTTCGCTTTCTCTGCAAAATCTTGTTGCTTTGCCATTATGATCTCCTCTTCTGATTCTTATTCTCAAATATTAGAAAACTCTTACAACGTTTCCGCCTGCTTCGACTGCCTTCTTTAGCGTCTGGCTGGCGTTTTCCAAGAGCTCGATGTCACTCGTCTCGCTAACGGCACCGCACACTCCGATGCTGACCGTAACGGAGAAGCTCTTCTGGTCGACATTGATAATGTTGCTGGCGATGTTTTTGCGCAGTTTTTCCGACCAAATATGCGCATCTTTCGTGGATGTACTCACCAACAGAACAGCAAACCGGTTGTAGTCATATCGTCCCACAAGGTCATAAGGACGGACCGACGACTTGATCATTCTGCCGATGTTTTGCAGCACGAAATCGAATCCTTCTTTTCCATACCGATGAAGATGTTCGTTCATCGAATCGATCGACAACATAACAAGAGTCAGATCACTCCCAAAGTCGTTCGCCCGATGCACTTCCTCCTGGACACGACTGACGAAATAGCTTCTCGTTGCCACGCCCGTCGTCTCATCCATCAGGACGTAGTTGTTCACGACATCCGTTAAGTTCAGGATTTCAAGACCTGCGGCCGTTGTCTCGACGAGTTTCTCTAGCAATTTCACATCCGGCTCGGAATAAGCTTTCGTATCCTTGCTCTCCACCGTCAGAACTCCGTAGCAACGGCTCGTGGAAATGATGGGGAGGATGATCATCGCTCCCTTCGAATCGACACGTTCGGCCTTGTAGAATCGTGGAAGTTCGACACCCTCCATGGAATCGACGATTCTCGGGATCCCGGCCTGAATAACACTCCCCACAAGACTCTGGTGCGGATCGATTTCTTGTGTCGGACCGACGTAGGCATCGTTCATTCGATTCATCACAAATTGAACGACCCAGGATTTTCGGTTGTCGTCAAACAGAACGACCGTTGCATAGTCCCACGTAACAAGACGAGACGTTTCTTCTGTCAGCGTGCGGACAGCATTGTGGAGACTGAACTCAATTTTGTGCTGCTCACGCATCCGGGTGATCGAACGAAGGACCTCGGAATCCAGAAGCAGATCATACTTGTCTGTATAGCTGCGAATTAACGCAGAAATCAGCTTCGTGAACTGCCCGAGGGAGCTCAGGGTCTCCGGGCCGTAGGCATCTTCATCAATGCAGTCTAAAGTAAGCACCGCAACCGGCTCATGCGGTACTGTAGCGGATTTCGTATAGAAAATCGGGACTGCAACGAATGTTTTTACTGGTTCTACGCCTTCATAGTAGCCCAGCATTTCCAGCTGGCCGGCAGCGTTTACCTGACTGAGGATCTTGGGCTGACCCGTGAGAGCAACCTGACTGATCACATCGGTCCCGAGTTCTCTCCGCCGATGCGTCATGAATTTGTCGCTGTCGGAGACAAAGCTCTCCAGAACGACCTGGTTCTTTTCCTTGTTTACCCAGAAGAAAGCCACGGTATGGGCGAAGTTGACTTCCTTCACAACCGTGAGCACCTTCTTCATCAGAAGGCCAAATTCGGACTTCGGCCCCCCCTCGCGGACGAAGACATCCTCATTGACATCAAAGAAATCGGAGGCCTGGAATTCGTATTCCGCGGCCGGAGCCACTTGACTCCTTTTCACCGATTGCCCTGCTTCTTTGTTGGTCGGATCCTCAACGACATCCACGTGATATTTCCGTCCCGTCGGCTGTAAATCGTCGAAGACGAGCTTTTTCATTTCAGCTTCTTGCTCCTGTAAGGTGACTGAAGACTTCTCCCCTCCAGCCTTTTTCTGCTCTTTCGGACGCCAGCGAGTGACGACGGCATAAGCAAATAGCGACCCGCTCAGAAGAAATGCAACAATCTTCAGAAATGGCGAGACCAGCAGCAGACCAGTCAGAAATAAAATAACGCCCGACAACACAACTAATTCCTGTCTTAACAAGAATCGATCAATCCAGGAACGAATTGTCTCTGACATCCGGGCGTCAGTCCTAAGAAGTAAGAAATATGAGTCTGGCCCTTAAATTAGCTCAAATTTATCCATTTAGCTCAACAAAGTCAAGGTAAAAAGTGAGATGATGCCATTGAACCTACGCTATTCTCAGCTTTTAATTTCCCACCATGAGACGCCAAGGCGTCCCCTCGACTATCGCCTTGCAGTAGTACCTTTTTTTAGATAATATTTGGATTAGCAATTACTGGACAATCACCACTCCAAGACCACATTCTCATGAAAGCCGTGATCATGGCGGGGGGCTTCGGTACCCGCCTCAGGCCACTCACTTGCAACATCCCAAAGCCGATGGTTCCCATGCTGAACAAGCCGATGATGGAGCACATCGTCGAGCTCTTGAAGAAGCACGGAATCACCGATATGATCTCTACTCTCTATTACCAACCGGAGGTCATTGCCAGTCACTTCGACGATGGACGACGGTTCGGGATCTCCATGCAATATCTGAGGGCAGAGGCAGATTTTGGTACCGCCGGAAGCGTACGCAATGCTCGCAGCTTCCTTGACCAGCGGTTTATCATTATCAGCGGCGACGTCTTTACTGACTTCGACCTGACTGCTGCAATACGGTTTCATGAAGAGAAGAAGGCAAAAGCAACCATTGTTCTGACGCACGCCTCAAACCCCCTTCAGTATGGGGTTGTACTGACGCACGACAACGGAAAGATCTCCCGATTTCTCGAAAAGCCGACATGGGGGGAAGTCTTCAGCGATACCATCAACACAGGGATCTACATTCTCGAGCCTGAAGTACTCGATCTCATCCCTCACAAGGAGGAGTTCGACTTCAGCAAGAACCTCTTCCCCATCCTTCTGGAACAGGACATGGGACTCTACGGCTATGTCGCCGAGGGCTATTGGAAAGACGTGGGAAGCCTGAATGAGTACCAAGATGCGCATTCCGATGCGCTCCGCGGCCTTGTGAAGGCAAACATTCCAGGAGTGAAGCAGACGACGAACCTCTATGTCGGGGCGAACTCCCGGATTGATGCAGATCCAAAGAATCTCTCCGGCCTTGTCGTCATCGGAAAGAACACCCACATTCACAGCGATGTGACGATTGCAAACTCGGTCATTGGCGACAACTGCGATGTGCAGCAAGGAAGCGTCATTAAGAACTCCGTAATCTGGTCCGGCACAAAAATCGGCACCAATGTGGAGATGTCGGCAGATGTCATCGGCACGGAGTGCACCATCGGCGATGACGTGGTGATATCCGAAAACGTGTTCATGAGCGACAAGTGCATCATCGGAAGACGGAGCCGGCTCTCGGCAAACATTAAGCTGTGGCCTGAGAAAGTCGTGGAAGAAGGCTCGGTCGTGACGCGAAGCCTGGTTTGGGAAGACCGCTGGCTAAGGGAATTGTTCCGCGAAGCGAGAGTGAGCGGCATTTCCAATGTTGAGATGAATCCGGAATTCGCCGCAAAACTCGGAGCAGCCTTCGGCGCTCTGGTGGGATCCGGATCAACCGTTGTGACGAGCCGTGACTCCGACAACGTATCGCGTATGATCAACCGCGCCTTCATGACAGGGTTGATGTCCGCCGGCGTTCACTGCGCCGATCTTCGGGCTGCTTCCATCCCGATCGTGCGGCACGAGCTGCGAAGCGGTACAGAGCGCGGCGGGATACACGTCCGGAAGTCGCCTCACGAAAAGAACATTACAGATATTATTTTCTTTGATGCAGATGGAAAGGATCTCCCAAGCGGAAAGGCCAAATCTGTCGAACGGCTCTTCTTTGGAGAAGATTTTGCACGATCGAGCTACGACACAGTCGGGCAGATCAGGTTTCCTGAACGATCGACAGAAAGTTACATCGAGCGAGCGTATGCGGCGTTGAATGTCCAGGCGATTCGATCCGGCGGATTGAAGATGGTCATCGATTATTCCAACGGGATTGCATCGACGATCTTCCCGAATATCCTGGGCAATCTCAATGTGCAGACTGTTTCGCTGAACGCTTATCTCGACAGCCAGAAATTGACTCGTTCGAAGGAGCTTGGCGAGCAGTCGATGAGAGAGCTCGCGCACGTTGTCACCTCCCTCCAGTACGATGTTGGCTGCATGCTTGATCCGGGCGCAGAGAAGATGACGGTCATCGATGAGCGTGGTCACACCATCGACGCCGACCGACTTCTCACCCTCATGACGAAGCTTGTCGTGTTGGCTCATCCGGATGTCAAGAAGATTGCGGTTCCGGTTTCTGCTTCCGCGGAAATAGATCTCCTCGCCGAAGAATTTGGTCTCTCAATTGTGAAAACGCGTGACAGTCACCTGGCGTTGATGGAAGCGGCCTCGAATAAACAGATACGGTTCGTCGGTGGAACGAAGGGCGGGTTTATTTTTAACGAGTTCCTGTTCGCCTCTGACGGCATGTACTCCGTTTCGAAACTGCTCGAATGCCTCGCACTCACAAAGAAACGGTTGGGAGCACTGGATAGTGAGACCCGCAGGCTTCATCTCGTCAAACGAGCCGTCGCCTGTTCATGGAATCTCAAAGGCCAGGTCATGCGGCATTTGATGAAAGACACGGAACGTCTGCCCAGGGAACTTATTGACGGCGTCAAGGTTTTCCCGCATTCCAATGATCGGCTCACGTCGGTTATGCTCAATCCGGACCGCACCAGACCGGTATTTCACATCAACGCCGAATCAGCCGATTCAAATTTGGCGTTGCAGCTGGCGAATGAATTTGAAGCGAAGCTCCATGTGTGGATGAATACCTAGCAAACGAGTGTCAAAGGTCTCAGGGAGATATGAATGAAAATTGTTGATTTGCTCAGTGAACAGGTTGTTCGAACGAATTTACCGGGTACAACTAAAAATGAAGTGATCAACGCGATTATCGACCTTGCCGCAGGACAAGATCGCGTTCTCGACAAAGAGAAAGTGCGTGAGGCTATTTTCGAACGCGAGAAAATCATGTCCACGGGTGTGGGTGCCGGGTTCGCGATCCCGCATGCCAAGTCTGACGCTGTGAGCGATATCGTCGCTGCCTTTGCTATTACGGCGCAACCGATCGACTATCAGTCTCTCGATGATCAACCAGTCCGGATCATTTTTCTGCTCGTCGGGCGTGAAAACATGGTCGGGCCGCATATCAAACTCCTCAGCCGAATCTCTCGCCTGATGAACAATGAAGAGTTCCGAAAGAGACTTCTCGAGGCACCGACCCCAAAGGACGTGCTCGAGATCTTTCGAAAAGAAGAGGCAACGCATTTTGATGCCTGAACGCCCGTCGCCATAAGGAGAGGGAGACTCCTCTCGGATTTCAGTCACCTCTAAGGTTTACGGTTCATTTCGTGCGGTGCAAATTGCAGAGCGCCGCTGCCAACACAGGACGATCGTGAAATTCAAATCAATCAAAGGAACAAAGGACATTCTTCCGGGCGAGGTGGAGACCTGGCAGCACGTCGAAGAAACGATTCGGCGTGTGCTGAGTTCATTCAACTATCGCGAAATCCGAACGCCGATCTTTGAACAGACATCCTTATTCGCACGCAGCATCGGAGAACTGACAGATATTGTCAGCAAGGAGATGTACACGTTCATCGACAGAAGTGAGGATAGTCTCACGCTCAGACCGGAAGGTACTGCTGCCGCCCTGCGGGCATATATTCAAAACAATCTCGGCGAACAGGCACCCTTGACCAAGTTGTATTACCTGGGACCGATGTTTCGCCAGGAGCGCCCACAAGCCGGGAGGTTGCGCCAGTTCCACCAATTTGGCGCAGAGGCGCTCGGGAGTTCATCACCTCAACTTGACGTTGAAATGATGCTCATCGCATTGACCGTCTATCGCGAACTTGGCATCACTCAATTCTCCCTGAAAGTGAATTCCGTCGGCTGCCAACTGTGCCGTCCAGCGTACAAAACCAAGCTCCTCAACTCTCTTCGCAACGTTGAGTCACAGTTGTCACCGGAGAGCCAGGCCCGTGTGAATCAGAATCCGTTGCGCGTCCTTGATTCGAAAGACGAAAGGGACCAGGAACTCACACGAAATGCGCCCCTGATGAAAGATCATCTCTGTCCCGAGTGCAGCCAGCATTTTCTGGAGGTGCAGAAGCTCCTCGAATCCACACAGACTCCCTTTGAAATTGATGGCAGACTGGTGCGCGGTCTCGACTACTATACCAAGACAGCGTTCGAAATAACCAGTTCGTCGTTGGGATCACAGGATGCACTTGCAGGCGGCGGACGGTACGATCTGCTGGTCGAAGAACTCGGGGGAAAGCCCACGCCGGGAATCGGATTTGCCGCCGGGATGGAGCGGCTGATGATGGCACTCGCCAAGGTCGGTACTCCCCTTCTCATCGACCTCAACCCACTCTTGTACATTGTTACGACGGATGAATCGTCACGTCGTTGGGCGTTTGCAAATGCGTCACTGTTGCGATCAAGAGGCTTACGGATCGAACTCGATTATCTCGGACGCAGTGTGAAGGCTCAGATGCGGGAGGCGAACCGTTTGGAAGCCCGATATTCGGTGGTGATCGGCGAAACGGAGCTGCATACACAAAAAGCAAAGCTCAAGAACATGCATACTGGCGAGGAATCGTCAGTGAACCTTGACGAACTCCAATCCGCGCTCAGAAGCTGATGCCTCGAAAGAAAAAACAGCGCAATCCCGAGTACTCGCTGAATGTTTTTCACTATTTCGATGATCGGACCCGACGTGAGCTCCAGATATTCCTGGTTCAAACCATTAAAGAATTCACGAGTTTCAACTATGAGATCCTCCTTGACGCCGTTCTGCGGGAAAGGTTGATCCAGTTAAAAATCCTTGGCCTTCGGACAACCCCACTGATCATGCCGGGAGTGGGCCCAGCCAAAGGGCTTAGCGACTTCTCAAACCTGCAGGGCACGTACAGTCTCAGCGTCATTAAGCTCGACGGTGAAACGAACGACTTCCAGGTTGATGTCACCCCTACTCGCATTGCCATCCAGGGGAACCCGGCTCACCCGTTCATTATCGTTTCCAGCACGCCAGTCCCACTGCAGGCATCCTGACACGTCTCACGAAATGAATCCCTAAGCTATGTGCCCTCGCCTTCTCCAAATCGGACCATTTACCATCTACGGCTACGGGTTGATGCTCGCGCTCGGATTCATCATCGCGAACGCACTCCTGACAAGTGAACTGAAACGAAAGAGCATGAATGTCGACGTCAGCATCCCCTTCCTGCAGATTTCTCGGTTGCTGTATCTCGTTGTCGTAGGCCTCTTTCTCCTTACCTATGTTCTTCAATATTCCTTCAGCCATCTCTTTGAGTATGTGGTCTCGTCTCCGCTCCACATTCTCATTACAGCTGCTGTTTCCGCGCTGGGGTGGTTTCTCTTCTCGTCCATCATCACGAAGCGGCCACCAAAGGGAAACGGCTACGACCTCGCGACGGCAATCACGTTCATCGCGCTTGTTGGAGGCGTGCTGGGGTCAAAGCTCCTGTTTCTTTTTGAGAACACCAGAGACTTCATCGTCGAGCCCTTCGGCTTGGCGTTCTCGCCGTCAGGACTGACATTTTTCGGAGGGATGATTCTTGTCACTGCTCTCCTGTACTGGACATGCAAGATAGCCGGAGTTTCCTTTCTCGGAATGGCAGATGCCACAGCGCCTGGACTCCTGCTTGCATACGGGATCGGACGCATCGGATGCCATTTGTCGGGAGACGGGGACTACGGATTTCCAACGACATTGCCCTGGGGAACAGACTATTCAAAAGGAACCTACCCGCCGTCGATCGCGTTCAAGGATTTTCCGGAGATCACCAGTAAGTTTCCTGGCGGAGTGGTGCCGGATACCACGCTGTGCCATCCCACACCGATCTATGAGTTTTTGCTGTGTGGAGCTCTCTTCCTCGTGCTCTGGCGGTTCCGGAAAACCCTTAAACCAAACGGCAAGATCTTCATGCTGTACCTGATGTTCGCTGGCGCTGAACGATTCTCTGTCGAGTTCATTCGAGTCAACCCTCGCTTCATTCTGGGCCTCTCCGAAGCTCAGATCATTGCACTGGCGATGCTGCTTATTGGCGCGTACGGATGGTACCATCTTTCTCCGAAGGCTTCGAGGTAGCGATGCAGAACCTGATCATCGGAAGACATCCCGTTCTCGAGTCACTCCGATCGGAGAATCCCCCCGAGAAGATCTACATTCTTTTTGGAACACGAGGAGCTGCGATTCAGCAGATCCAACAAGTCGCGAAGCGACAGGGTGTGCTCGTCAAAGAAGTGGACCGTCAGCGCTTTCTGGAACTCAGCAGCGATCCCAACACCCAAGGGGTGGTGGCACTCGTAGCGACAAAGCAATATGTCGACATCGAAGGTCTTCTTCAGGTCGCCGCAGAAAAACAGGAGCCGCCGTTCCTTCTGATCCTGGATGAGATTGAGGATCCACACAACGTTGGTGCACTCATCCGTACAGCAGAGTGCGCCGGCGTGCACGGTGTCGTCCTGCCCAAACATCATGCAGCGAGTCTGAACGAAACCGTGGCCAAAGCATCCGCAGGAGCATCGCTCCACCTTCCGGCAGCGAAGGTAACCAACATCGCGAATACTCTTGATGAGTTGCGCTCGAAAGGTGTTTGGATCGTGGGGACAGATATGCTGGCCGAGAAGGCGTTTGATGAAATGGATTATCGCGGAGCGATCGCCATTGTCGTTGGCAATGAAGGGAAAGGAATCAGGAGACTGGTGAAGGAGAAATGTGACTTTCTCGTGAAGATACCGATGTATGGCACTATCGGTTCCCTCAACGCTTCCGTTGCAGGGGGACTTGTGTTATTCGCCGCAGCTCGAAGCAGACATTCGTCACAAATCAACCAGGGAACGAAATAAGGATCCTGACTTCACTTTCCCCTTGTCGTGTGCCCCTTCTGGATGTTTCGCCGACCCGAATGTTTGCCTCTCTGAACAGTTTTCTGTTGTCCAACAAACTTCTCCACAGTTTCGCGAGGGCGCACCACCATCTTCTGCCGGTTACGAAGCCCCTTCATCCGGTTCTCCCTCTTTCGTCAACCCATATCTTTTCATTTTTGTATAGAGATGGCTTCGCTGAATATCGAGCGCTTCTGCTGTTTTTGAGATATTCCATTTGTGAATCTCAAGCTGCCGCTGGATGAAAGCTGCCTCTGCACGCTCCTTGAACTCTTGAAACGTGCCCCCTCGTCCGATCAAGTCATCAGCGTCGGTTCGTCCCCCAGGAACACCGGCATCCAGCAATGAAATGTCGATGGTTGTGCCCGGAGACAAGATGACCAGGCGCTCCACGGTGTTTTTGAGTTCTCTCACGTTGCCGCGCCATTCGAAGGTCGAGAGCCTTCTCAGCGCTTCCTCCGTGAGGGCTTTACGAGCCATTCCGTTCCGCATGCAAACATCATCGACAAATGACTTCACAAGCAACGGAATATCATCTCTGCGCTCCCGTAACGCAGGGACATGTACGGGGATGACTCTCAAACGATGATAGAGGTCGTCGCGGAAATTCCCCTTCTTGATCTCCTCCTCCAGGTTCTTATTGGTCGCCGCGATCACACGCACGTCGACAGAAATCACTTTGGTTCCCCCAACCCGCTCGATCGTTCCTTCCTCAAGCGCCCGCAGGACTTTTGCCTGAGCCCGAAAGCTCATGTCTCCTATTTCGTCCAGAAAGAGTGTCCCGCCATCGGCTTGCTCAAACTTGCCAATCCGCTGTGACGTCGCCCCCGTGAACGATCCCTTTTCGTGCCCGAACAACTCGGACTCTATGAGCTCCGACGGAATCGCGGCACAGTTCACTTCAATAAAGGGCTTGTTGCTCCTCTTGCTGAGACGCTGAATCGCACGGGCGACGAGTTCCTTGCCGGTCCCGTTTTCCCCGGTGATGAGCACCCGCACATCCGTGGGCGCCACGCGCTCGATGACTGCGAGAATTTCTTTCATCTTCGCGCTTGCTCCAAGAATCTGCCATTTCCCTTCGACTGATTCTCTCAGCTTCCGGTTGTCTTCTGCCAGTTTGGCCACCTGCAAGGCATTCCGCACCGTCACCAGCAGTTTGTCCCTGTCGAGCGGTTTGGAAAGGAAATCGAATGCACCGAGCTTTGTCGCCTCAACTGCGGTTTCGATTGTTCCATGACCAGAGACCATGATCACCGGCAGGTCAATGCTCTTCTCCCGAAGCTTCTGGAGCACTTCGAGCCCATCCATTCCGGCCATCTTCACGTCAAGGAGCACAAGATCGATTCGAGCCGCAGCAAGCTGTCGGAGTGCCTCCTGGCCATTCTCGGCAAACTGGACTTCATATGATTCAAACTCAAGAACCATCTTGAGAGAATCACGGACACCTTTTTCATCATCGACGACGAGAATCGTTTTCATACCCTTCGCTCATTCTTCAATTGTCAAATTCAAATAATCTGACGGCAACAGATTCTTTACCGTCAGGAGATCGTGGCCAAATCGCTCCCCCTGTTTGTTGGATCGACGGTCCCTTGGATCATCGACTCCTCCCACAACAAATTGCGCCTCACCCCATTCAATAAGATCTCCGGAGGTACGGGCAAGTTCACGGGATTCCGATGCAAATGCGATATACGCTGACCCAAAGAAGTGCTGCAACTTGTCCTTGTCCCCTTCCGGAGGCGTGTCAACGTAGAGACGAGAGGGAAGATTTCGATAGCGCGCCTTGAAGAGACTGTCTTCTTCAAATGTCAATGGGAGACCCAGCGTTCCCACCACGGGGACCTTCAGGTCCACGTTCTGATGATCCAAAGCTGCGATCATCGAGAGGAAGAGCGCCCGGGTAATATTGTGATCGGCAATCTTCAAGGCATTGAGATAGATGTAGTCCATCGCTCGGACATCGCCGCATCGGTGGACGAGTTCAGCGAATCTCCGGTCGCGAACGTATGCCCGGACTTGTTTCGTTTCCTTGATGATATCGGGGGTAAACACCCCACCGATGAAGCGGAGGAGATTGAATTTCTCCTTTTCTCCCTCATCAAAGTTCCACGTCAGTCCGTCGGGCCCGGGTTTGCCATCGCATTGGGCGACCGCATCGGATCTAGCAACGGAAAGCAAAACCAGAAGAACAAAGAGAGTTTTCATGAAGCTATTGAAAGCTCGACGAGACCTTGAGTTCGATTCCCCTCGATGGTCAAGTCTGAATGACTCCGGGATTGAACCTCGGGATATCGGGGTTGGAAGCTGCCATCTCTATTCCACGGGAAATGTGGGCGCGAGTTTCAACGGGCTCGATGATTCCGTCAACCCAGAGACGTGCCGCGGCAAAAAGAGGATCGAGCTCAACTTCATAGCGGTCTTGCGTTTCCTTGAGTAATTTCGCCTGTTTCTCCTTCGAGATGTGCTCCCCCCCCCTTTCCATTGCCTGGACTTTGATGCTGAGGAGGGTCTCGCTGGCCTGTTTCCCTCCCATGACCGCAATTTGAGCGCTCGGCCATGCGAAGATGAAGCGCGGGTCATAAGCCTTCCCGCACATCGCATAGTTGCCTGCACCGTAGCTATTTCCGACGATGATCGTGAACTTTGGAACGACACTATTCGCAACGGCGTTCACCATCTTCGCTCCCGATCTGAGGATCCCTCCTTGTTCGGCCCTGCTTCCGACCATGAATCCCGTGACGTCTTGAAGAAACACGAGCGGAATCAACTTTTGATTACAGTTCATGATGAAGCGAGCTGCCTTGTCAGCGCTGTCGCCATAGATCACACCGCCGACCTGCATTTCCCCTCTCGCAGTCTTCACGACAGCGCGCTGATTTGCGACAATTCCCACGGCCCAACCATCGATTCGGGCATAGCCGGTAATCACCGTCTTGCCAAAATCTGCTTTATACTCGTCGAGTTCGCTGTCATCAAGGATACGCGAAAGCACCTGGTACATATCGTATGGCTTTGCCCGATCAACAGGGATGATCCCATCAATTTCGTGTGGGCGAAGCAGTGGCGGTTTTGATGAGGTCCGATCAAACTGTACGCGAGGTGTGTGCCCATGTTTCGCGAGGATGCTCCGAATCTTTTTCAGGCACTCATCATCATCTTTCATTTTGTGGTCGGTGACGCCGCTGATTTCGCAGTGAACACCGGCACCACCAAGCGCTTCGTTGTCGATTTCTTCTCCAATGGCCGCTTTCACGAGATGCGATCCTGCAAGAAACACGCTTCCGGTTTTTTCCACGATCATTGCCTCGTCGCTCATGATCGGGAGATAGGCACCCCCTGCAACGCAGGGCCCCATAATGGCTGCGATCTGTGTAATGCCGATGGACGACATGATTGCATTGTTCCGGAAAGCTCGACCGAAGTGTTCCTTGTCCGGAAAAATCTCCGCTTGAAGCGGCAGGAATACTCCGGCAGAATCCACCAGATAGACGATCGGGAGCCGGTTCTCGATGGCGATCTCCTGGGCTCGCAGGTTCTTCTTACACGTGATGGGAAACCAGGCTCCTGCCTTGACCGTTGCATCGTTGGCAACGATAACGACATCCCGACCATGAATCTTGCCGATGCCGAAAATCGTCCCTGAAGAAGGTGCTCCGCCATATTCCTCGTACATTCCATAGGCGGCAAACAGGCCGACCTCCAGAAACGACGTTCCCGGATCGATGAGTTTTTCGAGGCGCTCGCGCGCGAACAACTTTCCCTTCTTGCGATGCCTCTCGATTGCCTCTTTTCCCCCACCGAGTTTCACGACTGCGCCTTTTTTGCGTAGTGCCTCAATCAGGCCACGGTGGTGGTCGCTGTTCTTCTGAAACGAGGCGTCGTGCTTGATGTCAGACCCGATGCGAGCCATGGATTTGAGAGAAAGTGTCTATCGTTTCAAGGTCGTGTCACGGCGGTTGTTGCCACCGAAAAGCCAAACCGAATAAATGAGATCTCTTGCCTCTTCGTTTCGGGGATTGAGATTTGCTGCCTGGAGCGCGTAGCCCACTGCTCGTCCCGTATCGCCGAGACGTCGGTAGCATTTCGCCAACTGAAGGAGCAGAACATCCTGATGCACCCTTCGGTCGGCGATGTAGCGCTCTCGGATCTGAAGAGCTTTGCGGTAGTTGTCGAACGCTGGTTGGTATTGCTGAATTCCGAAATAAAGATCACCCAGCCTCACTCGATAAAAATCCACTGTGTCAGCGGAAATCTCGACGCAACGTTTCAGCAACATTTCAGCATGAGACGCGTCAAACGAAGCGAAAGCCGTGGCCAGGTTACGCCCTGCCGAATACTCCGCCCAGGCTAGTTGTTCCATCAGGGCCGGATCACCGGGAGCCAGAGCAACCTGCCGCTCGAGGTATCGAGTGCGCTCTTCCGGACGACCTAAACGATCGCACAACGAGGACAACGCTTCGAGGGCGTGAGCGTCTTTTGGGTGCGACGCAAGAAAATCGGTGAGCAAGGAATAAGCAATTGACAGGTTCCCCCTGCTCGGCTCAGCATGCAGCATTCCGATGTTCCATTTCTCCCCATCTGTCAGCGCTCTCTTTGAGAGCACCTGGTCCAGCAGCAGATCTGAACGACCAAACACTCTGCGTTCATCGTAACGGTTGATTTCCGTGACTCCCCGATCGACAAAAAAGGCTTTCGGCGCCCAATGTTCCAATAACGGCTTATCTTCCGTGTTCAAAGGTCCGGAACTTGCATATTCGCGGACAGGACCCTCGGAGAGCATCTGCAACGAGAGCAATGTCGCAGGATCAGATATCCGGATTCGAGCGAGATCTGCCTTCACCTTCTCCAGCTGGAACTTTGTAAGGAGCTTCTCCTCGTCAATCCTCAGTACCTCAGAAGAACCGACGAGCAGAACATCCGTTGTCAACGACTGCCAAACCGTCACATGGGGGAACACCGATCGAAACGTGCGAACGACGAGCCGAAATGTTTCATCGTCGACTTCATACAGGTGAAACCACTGGACCATGAGACCATGGGTCTTTAGCTTGAGTCTGCAGACCTCGAAGAATTCTGTCGAGTAAAGATTCCCAATGCCTGCGATCCAGGGATTCGATGGCTCACTGATTATAACGTCGTAGTTCGTCGTCGAAAGTTTGAGGTAGGCGAGTGCGTCATCCACATACAGCCGCATCCTGGAATCGGCCAGCGGACGGTTGTTCACATGTTCAAAGTGCCTCGATGCAGAAATGACCTCTGGAGAAATTTCCACACTCTCGACAAGCTTTACCGGATGGGTCAGAACACTCCCCACGGTCACTCCGCTTCCAAAACCAATGACAAGCACCGTGTCTGGCTGGGGATGAAACATCATCGGCACTTGACCGAGGAGAACCTGCGTCGGAAGATCACTGACCGAAGATGCGTCGCCTTTGCCGTTGATCAGGAGGACATTTTGCGTTCCGCTGGCAATGGGCTGTTCGATCACGCCCACAGTGGCTGAAGCCCCCTCTTTGTAGAAGAGAACCTTGTTCGAGCGTACGATTTTCTCAAACTCCGCAAAGCTTGCCGGCGGCGTGCGATTGTTGCCGAACTGACGAAAGACCCCCGTGAGAGTCACGCTCTCATTCCAGTTGGACCCGAAGCCGATGGTGAGACCGGTCAAGACGACGGCAACACCTGTCACGATTCCACGACGAAGTTTAGATGATTCCTCATCGAACAGCGACAAAACGATTCCGCACACCAGATTGAGGACAAAGCCGACCTCCATCGCATGTCGAACCCCAATCAACGGTATCAAGATGAGTCCTGCTCCCAGCGAACCAAGCACCGTGCCAAGCGTGTTCACCGAAAAGACCGTACCAACCGTCTTTCCCAGCACGACGACTGATCGAGTGGCGATGCGACTTGCCAGAGGAAGGGACATCCCGAGGAATATCGTCGGGACAATCATGACGAGAAATCCGACGATGAATTGAAGAACGAGGAAAATCGAATACGTGCCTTCGGAACGAGTGAGTATAGCGCCAAGGTGCCAATAGATGTACGGAATGCGTCCGTAGAGCGGAAGCATCAGGGCCATCGAAAGTCCAACTCCCAATTGACAGAGTGCGAGTGCTCCAAATAGGTTCTTGATGTTCCTGATGAACACCGCCACCAGCCAACTGCCGATCGTGATCCCTGAGATAAACGCGACAAGCATCAAAGTGTAGGAATAGGTGGAAGACCCGAGAACCGGGATGAGGAGTCGCACCCAGGCGACTTCGTAGATCATCGCCGCCAGACCGGAGGCTCCAGCGACCCCGACTGCCAGGAGAACCTGGCGATCAGTCGTCGGTCGTTCGATCTCCAGTTCAGGTTCCTCGCTCACCGCGGGCATCGCTGGCATTCGTTTGCCAAGGACAAAAGCCGCCGCGGCAATCAGCATATTCACTATCCCTGCGCCGATGACGGTCGCTTGAAGCCCCGCCATCTGAACAAGGAAGAATCCCCCCAACAATGAACCGATGACTGCACCAAGACTGTTCAGGAAGTAAAGAGTCGCGACGTTCTTTCCTGATTCCTCCACACTGTTTGAGATGAATCGTACGAGCACCGGAAGAGTACCCCCCATGAGAATCGTCGGAAAGAGGAGCATGATGGCACTGATAAGCAGCTTCAAGACGAGAACAGTACCACCGTCGCTTGGAAGTTGCAACGCATGAACGATGGCAATGAAGGCACTCTTCGCTACGCCGAGAAATGCTGGATAGACAACGCAGTAAATGCCGATAAAGAACTCAAGGCCTGCGTACAGCCTGATGGGTGACTTCGACCGGTCGGCTCTCCTTCCCCACAGCGATGCACCGATGGCGAGCCCGCCCATGAATGTGGCGAGGACGACGGTTTGCGCGTACGTCGTGTTGCCGAGAAAGAGGGAAAGGTACTTGAACCAGGCAATCTGATACACGAGACCGGTGGCACCCGAGATGATGAAGAGGGTTGCAACGACGCCGTAGATAGTTTGTTTCTTCATGAGTGGTTTTTCAAATGACACGATTGATCAGAACGCGAGAATGTTTTTGGCTATCACCATTTTCTGTACTTCAGAAGTCCCCTCACCGATCGTGAGGAGCTTTGCATCACGGTAGAATTTCTCGACGGGGAAGTCCTTGATGAATCCATATCCGCCATGAATCTGAACGGCCTCGTTTGCGACCCGAACAGCTGCTTCACTCGCAAACAACTTCGCCTGAGCGGCAATAAGATTGATATTCTCACCATTGAGTTTCGCCATCGCAGCTCGATACGTCAGCAGCCGGGCTCCCTGGATCTCTGTGGCCATATCGGCGAGCTTGAACTGGACCCCCTGAAATTCGCTGATCGCTTTTCCGAAAGCCTGTCGCTCCTTCGAGTACTTCACCGATGCATCGAGTGCGCCTTGCGCCAGACCCACGGAGAGCGCGGCGATGCCAATGCGACCGGAGTCGAGGACGACAAGAGCCTGGGTGAATCCTTCCCCCTCCTTGCCAATCAAATTCTCTCTTGGAACTTTGACTTCGTCGAACATCATCGAAACCGTGTCGCTTGCCCTCATCCCCAACTTGTTCTCTTTTTTTCCAGCACTCACGCCCTTCATGGTGCGTTCGATGATGAAGGCGGAAATCCCCTTGTTGCCTTTTGTTGTATCCGTTTTCGCCATCACGACATAGGTTGAAGCATGTGAACCATTCGTGATAAACGTCTTACTGCCGGTGATGACATACGAATCGCCGTCGCGGACAGCCGTCGTTTTCATTCCGGAGGCATCACTCCCGGAGCCAGGTTCCGTCAGGCACCAGGAACCGAGCGAACTTCCGGTGGCAAGAGCGGGAAGATACTTGTTTTTCTGCTGCTCATTCCCGTGTATGAGGATATGCTGAATACAGAGACCGCTGTGGGCTGCCAGGGTGAGACCAATGGAAGGGTCGACCCGAGACAGTTCCTCCATAATGATGACGAAGTGAATCGGGGAAAGTGCAGCACCTCCGAATTCAGACGGGACCACGGCGCCCAGGAGACCAAGTTCGCCCATCTTTCGGACAATGGAATCCGGGAATTCCTGCGCCTCGTCATACTTCATAACGTTCGGAAGGATCTCGGCAAGAGCGAATTCACGAACTGACTGCTTGAGCATATTCATGTCATCCGTCAGCTCGAAATCAATCGCCTGCTCTGAAGAAAGACCATCAGCCATACAGTTCCTCTTGAATTAGGACGCGCCTCGTTTGATGCACATTACATCTTTCCGCTCACAGACCGAAAATCGTCGATCAAGTCGGCGGCAACATCATAGGGATTGGATTGCCGTTGGAGAAGCAGTTCCAGTTTCTTATGGAGTTTGCCCAATCGTTCCTGGTTCCAGAAGTCGGAGTGAAGCTGATCATCGATGATCTCGCGAATTCTTCCCTCGAGTCGGGCTTTCCTTCGCCGCTCGAGGCCGCCGTTCGCTTCGAGAAACGACCTGTGCCGTTGAATAAACGAAGCAACTTCTTCGATCCCCTGACCGTTGTTCGCCTGGGTCTGCACCACGTCAGGCATCCAACTCTCTGCATCATGCGCACGAAATCCCAGAATCATCTTGAGGGACATCACAGCCTGCTCCGCACCCGGTCTGTCGGCCTTGTTCAGAACGAAGAAATCGGCGATCTCCATCAGTCCTGCTTTCATCGCCTGAATACCGTCGCCAGACTCGGGAACAAGCACTACGACGGTCGTGTCGGCGGCACCGGCGATGTCCAGCTCCGATTGACCTACGCCCACCGTCTCCATCAGCACAACGTCATATCCTGAAGCGTCCAGAACATCCGCCGCTTCTTTCGCCCGCTTGCTCAGCCCGCCAAGGCTTCCCCTCGAAGCCATGCTTCGTATGAAAACTCCTTCGTCCAGTTCAACTTCACTCATTCGGACCCGGTCACCGAGCAAAGCTCCGCCGGTAAAAGGACTTGTGGGGTCGACAGCAATGATGCCGACTTTTTTCTGTAGAGTACGAAAGTGCTTGGCAAGCTTGTTGGTCAGGGTGCTCTTGCCCGCCCCCGGTGGTCCGGTAATTCCTACACGATATGCCTTGCCCGTCTGGCCATAGACGCGCTTGAGAATTTCTCTGGAGAGCGCCGAGCCGTTCTCCACCTGGGATATTGCCCGGGCAATGGCCCTGCGGTCTCCGGCGAGGAGTTGACGTATGACAAGGTCCGTGTCTTCCATAGGACTCAGGCAAATCTCCCCTTGAAGTACTCTGCCGTCATTTTCAGACCTTCCGACAAGCCAATGTTCGGACTCCAACCAAGTTCCCGCTGGATCTTCGCAGAAGTGATGACACTGCGCAATTGCTCACCAATCATTGCCGGTCCGTGCTCTTCGGGGCAGGCGGGATTGAGCAATCCACGCAAGATCCGGAAGAGTTGCGTCACATCGGTTTCAATTCCTGTCCCGATGTTAAAGACATTCGATCCGGGATATTTCAGAGCCAGAAGATTCCCTTTGACTACATCGCCGACATAGGTGTAGTCTCTCGTCTGCTTCCCATCGCCATTGATGATGGGCTTCTCTCCACGGAGCATTTTCTTTGCGAAGACCGCCACAACACCCGCTTCTCCGTGGGGATTTTGCCGCGGGCCGTAGATGTTGGCATATCGCAATATGACGTGTTCGATGCGATGAACTGCTCTGTAATAGAAGAGATACTTCTCCGTCACGAGTTTCGCGATTCCATACGGCGACAGAGGACGCACGGGATGGTCCTCATCGGCCGGAAAATAGTCCTGCTCACCATAGATCGCCCCTCCAGTCGAGGAAAAGATAATCTTTTTGACTCCCGACTGGCGTGCCGACTCGAAAATGTTCAATCCTCCGATGACATTGACATCTGCATCGAACTTCGGATCGGCGACCGAGCGGCGTACATCCATTTGAGCGGCGTGATGATTGACGACATCAAAGGAGTGGCGTTGAAACACCTGCTGAATCTCCGGCCTGCGGATGTCGAGCTGAACAAACTCCGCTTTCGGATTGAGATTTTCCTTCACCCCGGACGAAAGATCGTCGACGACCACAACGTTGTGCCCCTCGGCGATATATGCGTCGACCACATGCGATCCAATGAAACCCGCCCCGCCCGTGACAAGAATGTTCACCGTTTGTCTCCTCTCGCGTAGTGTGAGGCTCCTACCGCAGAGCCTTCAGTCCAATGTCACTTCTGTAATACGCGCCGTCAAAGGTAATTGCCGAGACCCCTCGGTAGGCTGCGTCGATCGTACTTTTGAGTTCATGTTCGTATCCGATCGCTGTGACTCCCAAAACCCGCCCACCTGAAGTCACAATATTCTCGCCATCCGACCGCGTCCCGGCATGAAAAACAACGAGCCCTTCATCCGGTTGGATGGTCTCAAGACCGTGGATCGGCTTTCCGGTTTGATAGTCATCGGGATATCCCCGCGAAGCCATGACGACACAAACCGCCGATGCCGGATGCTGCTTGACCGACTGAGGATCGAGCTTGCCTTCGGCGACAGACATCAGGATTTCTGCCAGATCTCCCTCGATGAGAGGCACAACCACCTGTGTTTCAGGATCTCCAAATCGACAATTGAACTCAACCACTTTCGGGCGGCCATTCGAGATCATCAATCCGCAATACAGGCAGCCGCGGTATGGCGTGCCTTCAGATCTCATTCCTTCCAGGAGGGGTTCGATAACCTCTTCTCTCACCCGTTGAAGCACTTCTGCAGTGACGATCGGAGCAGGAGCATAGGCACCCATTCCCCCTGTATTCTTTCCCTGGTCGTGATCCAAGATGCGTTTGTGATCCTGGGCCGAGGCAAGAGTGACATATCGCTCTCCATCAGTCAAAGCGAACACGGAAGCCTCTTCACCAACCAGAAACTCTTCGACGACCACTATCTCTCCTGCGGATCCAAACGCTTTGTTCAACATCATGTCCCTCAGCGCGAGCACAGCAGCCTGATGGGTTTCGCAGATGACGACACCCTTTCCTGCGGCCAGGCCATCTGCCTTCACCACGACCGGCGACGAGAGAGTCCCAGAATATGCTTCGGCCTGATGGAGTTCGCCTGGGCGAAAGCTTCGATAGGCGGCTGTCGGAATTTTGTACTTTGCCATGAAGTCTTTAGCAAAAGTCTTGCTTCCCTCAAGCATAGCGGCGGCTTTGGAGGGACCAAAGATCTTCAGTCCGTTCTGCTCGAACTCGTCGACGATCCCATCGACCAACGGTTGCTCCGGACCGACGACGGTCAGATCAACCTTATTCTCCCTGACAAACCTCATCAAACCCTGGATGTCAGTCGGTTTCAGTGACACCAGCGCAGCGTGCTGCGCGATTCCCGCATTGCCCGGCGCACAATAGAGGGAATGAACGTGCGGACTCTGCCGCAGCTTCCAGACGAGTGTATGCTCTCTACCGCCGGACCCGATAACGAGAATATTCATGAGACTTCTTCCTAATGCCTGACAAGTGCATTCTTGTCGAGGTCCATTAACGATTCGAACAACCTGGCGAGTTCTCCCGTCAGAACAAGTCGATTATATCGGCTGGCGAACTCCTCAGGGATTTGCTTCAACCGGTTCTTTTCAAATTGTGTGATCAGAGTTCGAAGTGCGTCCTCGTGGGCTTTCGTATCTTTCAACGGTACACACACGCCGGACCCACACTCCAGAACGAGTTGCTTCGTGTATCCCTCGATGACCGACGCAAGGATCGGTTTGCGCGCTCCGAAGTACTCATAGAGTTTGCCCGGGGACTGATAGTCATTGTCGAGCACGAGCCAGAGGATATCAGAATCGACAAGTTGCTTCGTGCATTCTTGATGCGAAAGGTACCCGTGAAAGATCACGTCATTCTGCAAGCCAAGTTTGCTCACGAGCAACTGATCTTCTTCGCGTGTGTTGCCGACAAAGGCGAGCTCGACACGTCCTCGCAACTGGGGCGTTTCTTGAAAAATATTGTGGAGAGCCTGAAGCAGAACAGAGGGATTCCGATCGGCATAGAAAGTCCCGGCGTGCGTTATGCGCATCTTCCGACGCTGGGGAAACTTTGATGCATCCACGGATTCAAAGTCGGCCGGATCATAACCCTGAGGAATAATCACGACATCATGATAGTCCAGTCCCAGGTAATGGCTCAAGATGCTCTCTTTCACTCGGCGAACGGTCGTCACGATACGATCTGACGTTTTGAGGACCCGCTTCTCCAGGCGATAATGCTGGTACCGATGAGCGGGAGTGGGATAGTATTTGAATGGGTAATCCAGCCATGCATCCCGATAATCAAGAACAAGCGGCAACCCGAATTTCTTCTTGAGCGCTTCGCCGATGAGAAAGTCCGTTTGCGGAGGAGCTGTCGCGAAAATCAAATCAAATTTCTCGCGGGACAGCAGCTCACTCGCCACCTTCAGGGCCTTTGCTCGCCATCCAATTTTCGTATCGGGGAAGAACAGGCTATCGCCGGCAAACTGAAGAACTTTTCGAACCCTCTCTGAAGGCATCTTGACGACACCCTGCTTTTTGAAGAGACGGTTCGGGTCAAGAGAACTTGCTCTGACGATCTCTGTTCCCGCAGATTCCACTTCTTCAAGGAGGGTTTGATCTGCGGCGTAGTATCCGGTAGGGGCAACCGTAAGGACCGTGGGTTTCCATCCATACTTGGGAAGATACTTCACGAATTTCGCGGTTCGCTGCACACCGCTCAAACCCATGGGTGGGAAATAGTACGCAACAACCAGAACTTTCCGAAACTCACTGCTCATACGATTATCAATTCCTTAGGTGATTTCGTTATCACTTCACATCCCGAATCCCGGACAACCACGTCGTCCTCAATTCGCACTCCGCCAATACCTTTGATGTAGATACCCGGCTCAATCGTAAACACGTTTCCCACCGCCACGACGTCTTTGCTCTTTGCAGAGAGCCGAAGCGGCTCATGGATCTCGATCCCTAATCCGTGTCCGAGTGAATGGCTAAAGTACTTCCCAAATCCCTTTTGACGAATGTGATTGCGAGCGACCCTGTCGAGAGCTCGGGCGGACACACCCGGGCGCGTGGCCTCGATAGCCTTGCATTGCGCTTGCAACACGGTTTGATAGATTTTCGTCGCGCGAGCACCCGGCTTTCCCACGGCCACGGTTCGAGTCAGATCACTGTTGTATCCGTGAAACGTGCAACCGAAATCCAGCGTCACGAATTCGCCGCGACAGATTTTCTTCTCTGTAGCTCTCCCGTGCGGCAGAGCACCTCTGGGTCCGCTGGCAACGATCGATTCAAACGCATCCCCGTCAGCGCCGAATCGTTGATGCCAGTAGCTGATTTCCGCGGCGAGATCGAGTTCCTTTATGCCGGGCTTCAACGCGAGAAGTACTTTCTTGAACACTTTGTCGGTGATCGCAGCCGCTTGCTTGATCGCTTCAATCTCGATCTCTTCTTTCAACGCTGCGATGTCTTCGATCACCATTCTTTTTGAAACAAACATCACTGCAGGAAACAACTTCTTGAGATTTTCAAACATCGAAACACTCACATACTGACTCTCAAATCCCACTCTCTTCCTCCCGTTGAGCACGCCCCGTTTTCGAGCGGCCTGTGAAAGGGTCTCCGAGGTGACAGTGATTTCGAATCCGTCGATCTCGCTTTTCGATTGCTCGCGATAACGGTTGTCGGTGAAGAAATACTGTTTGCTGAGGGTGACAAGACAAAGCCCGTTGGATCCCGAAAATCCAGTCAGGTAGCGGACGTGAGGAAGATGTGAGACAAGGAGTGCATCCAGTCCTGTTGTTTCAAGATGCTTCCGAACCGCTTGAAGCCGTCGCTCAAACATTCAGTCGGTTTCTAGAGGTGATAGTTGGGGGCTTCTTTCGTTATAGCCACGTTGTGAGGATGGCTCTCGCGCAACCCTGCGTCGGTCATCCGAACGAACTGGGACTTCGTTTTCATTTCGGAGATTGTGTGACAACCGCAGTACCCCATAGCCGCCCGCAGACCGCCCATCATCTGATGAACCGTCTCGCTGAGGCTTCCTTTCGAGGGGACCCTGCCTTCGATGCCTTCCGGAACAAGCTTCTGAATGTCGTCTTCCACATCCTGGAAATACCGGTCTTTGCTTCCTTCTTTCATCGCTTCGATGGAACCCATGCCCCGGTACATCTTATAGCTTCTTCCTTCGTACAGAACCTTTTCACCGGGGCTCTCGTCCACGCCGGCGAACAGGCTTCCCAACATGACGGAGTCCGCGCCGGCAGCAATCGCCTTTGCAATATCCCCCGTCTGCTTGATTCCTCCATCGGCGATGATCGGAACGTGCGACTTCGAAGCAACCTTGGCACACTCCATGATCGCGGTGACCTGAGGAACCCCGACACCGGCAACCACGCGCGTCGTACAGATTGATCCCGGTCCGATTCCCACTTTCACTGCATCTGCCCCCGCCTTGATCAGATCACGAGTGGCTTCGCCCGTTGCGACATTCCCGGCGATCAACTGAACATCGAAGCGGGATTTGATCTGCTTCACCATCGTGATCACACCCTTCGAGTGGCCGTGAGCCGTGTCGACGACGATGACATCGACTCCCGCATCGAACAACGCCGCCACGCGATCCATCGTATCACTGGTCACGCCGACAGCACCGCCAACGCGCAGACGGCCAAGCTTGTCCTTGCATGCACCCGGATGACGTCGCTTCTTCTGGATATCCTTGAACGTAATCAGGCCCACCAACTTTCCGTTCTTGTCCACCACCGGAAGCTTCTCAATTCGGTTCTTCTGTAGAATTGCCTCTGCCTCCTCCAATGTCGTGCCGGCCGGGGCCGTCACGAGATGTCCTGCAGTCATCACCTTGGAGACTTGAAGATCCAGGTTCGGCTCAAACCGAAGATCCCGATTCGTCAGAATACCGACGAGGTTCTCATCCTGAACAATGGGGATTCCGGAGATGCTGTATTTCTTCATGACCTCGAGAGCTTCCCTCACTGTCTTCGTAGGACCAAGCGTGATGGGATGTTGGATCATCCCGCTCTCTGAACGCTTCACTTTATCAACTTCCTCAGCCTGTCGCTTGATGGTCATATTCTTATGCAGAATGCCGATCCCGCCTTCACGCGCCAATGCGATCGCCATCGCAGATTCCGTCACCGTATCCATTGCTGCACTCAACAGAGGGATGTTGAGTACGATTAAGCGCGTAAGCTTCGTCTTGACATCAGTCTCGCGCGGCAGCACGGAAGACTTGGCGGGCAATAGGAGAACATCATCGTAGGTCACTGCTTCGCCGACTATTTTCTTCGTTGCCATCAAGATACTCCTCTCAACCTGTTCACCAATTACGCAAACGCCGCGATGCCGGTGATATCCTCACCGACAATCAACGTGTGCATTTCGTGCGTTCCTTCGTAGGTTTTCACAGACTCAAGATTTGCCGCATGCCTCATCACCGGATACTCATTGAGTATTCCGTTTGCACCCAGGATTTCTCTCGCCGTCCGGGCGATCCCAAGCGCCTCGTGAACATTGTTTCTCTTTGCGAGCGAGATCTGGGCAAATTTCTCTTTCCCTTGATCTTTGAGGCGCCCCAACTGAAGACAGAGCAGCTGGGCTTTCGTTATTTCGGTCACCATCTGAACAAGTTTTTCTTGTGTCAGTTGAAAAGAGGCGATGGGCTTGTCAAATTGGATTCTGGATTTCGCATATTGTAATGCCACATCGTAGCAGGCCATCGACGACCCCACTGCTCCCCATGCAATTCCGTAACGAGCCTGACTGAGACACTTGAGAGGAGATTTTAGTCCACCGGATTCCGGGAGGATATTTTCTTCGGGAATGAGACAATCCTGAAAAACCAGTTCAGAGGTCACGGAGGCTCTGAGGGAGTGCTTCCCCTTCATTTCGGGGGCCGAGAACCCCTTCGTTCCTTTTTCGATCAGGAAGCCTCTGATTTCACCATCAAGTTTTGCCCAAACGACGGCCACGTCTGCGATGGAACCGTTCGTGATCCACATCTTGGCCCCGTTGAGGAGGTACCCTCCGCTTCGTTTCTCGGCCCGGGTAATGAGTCCGCCGGGATTTGAGCCATAGTCCGGCTCCGTGAGGCCAAAACAACCGACGGCAAGTCCAGCAGCAAGCTTTGGTAGCCAGTGGTCCTTTTGCTTCTGTGACCCAAAGGTGAATATAGGATACATTACCAAAGCGCTTTGAACGGACGCGAAGCTTCGAATCCCGCTGTCCCCTCTCTCCAGTTCCTGCATGACGATTCCATAGGCAACATTGTTCATTTCAGCGCAGCCATACTTCGCCGGAAGCGTTGAACCGAACAATCCGAGTTCAGCCATTTGAGGCACAAGATGGAGTGGAAATGTTCCCTCCTCATAGTGCTTCTCAATTATCGGAAGCACCTTCTGGTCGACGTAGTCTCGAACGGTCTTTCGGACCAGCAACTCATCTTCCGAAAGCAACTCGTCAATGCAGAAGTAGTCGACCCCTTGGAATCTTGACATGGATTATCCTATGGGAGGAGCGAGGTGTGTCTATTTTAAGCAACAGAAACTGCGAAATTGCTTACAAGGTTTGAAAAATTAGTCAATAAACGACGCAATGTCAAGGTTGGACGGAAAGGTAGGAAATAATTGAGCCAGCTTCTCAGTCGTCCCACCATAGGCGACCGATAACTGGCCCATCAAGAAGGAGGTAGCGTTCTGCTCCCTTGAATATTTGACGGCAGTCGCGGAGAAAAGTTGCACATGCGGAGGTTATTTTCCAAAAAAAAGTGACGAGAGGGTCAGGAGGAGGGATAAGATGGGACGAATATGACTCGTCCCGAACTCGAATCAGTTGATTGAATGGACAGTTGTGAGGGGTTTGCAGTCAACAGGATGTGAAGAAATCCGAGGGCGGATGTTTCCGAACCAAAATGCGCGAGCACATCTGCAATCATTTCTCGGCTTTGATGCCGTATTTCTTAATCTTCAGATAGAGTGTCTTTGGCGTAATGCCAAGCATCTGTGCAGTCTTAATTCGGTTCCATTGATTGTGCTTCAGCGCTACTTCAATGTGGCGTCTTTCAATTTCCTCCAGTGACAGTATCCCCAATTGTTCGATTGGAGATGTATCCGAAACCGGAGAAGCCATTTGACCGGAGAGAGAGGGATTTATCCAGAGGTCTCGTGCCTCAATCGTCTCATCACGACTCAGAACGGTTGCTCCTTCAATGACGTGCTCAAGTTCACGCACATTTCCAGGCCAATCGTAGCGTTCAAGTATGACCATTGCCTCCGCACTGACCGTCTTTGGTTTGGATTTGGACTTTCGCTTGAGGAAGTGATCCACCAAGGAAGGGATATCTTCCTTTCTTTCCTTGAGCGATGGCAACTTGATACTCACAACGTTTAGTCGGTACAGAAGATCTTCCCTGAATCGGCCGGCGTGAACCTCCGCCGGCAAATCCTTGTTCGACGCCGATACCACCCTGACATCAACCTTCATCGAATTGGTGCCACCGACACGTCGGAACTCCCCCGTTTCCAGGAACCTCAGGAGTTTGGCTTGTGTCGGCTGACTGATGTCACCGACTTCGTCGAGGAAAAGGGTACCACCATCGGCAACCTCTACGAGCCCCTGCTTGGCAGCGTAGGCATTGGTGAACGCTCCCTTCTCGTGCCCAAAGAGTTCGGTCTCAAGAAGCTGGTCGGGAATTGAAGCGCAATTGACTGCGACGAAAGGTTGGTCGCGACGCGGACTTTCGTTGTGCAGAAGGTGGGCGATCAATTCTTTCCCGGTTCCGCTTGCGCCCTGGATCAGAACAAAAGCCTCACTGTTTGCAACTTTGCGGGCATTCTCCACGGCGTTTCGGAACACTGCACTCGCTCCCACGAGGTCGCTGGCGCCGCTGATCCGATTCAATTCCCGTTTCATCACTTCTTTGTCGATCACGAGCTGGCGACGCTCCGTGGCTCGGCGAACCGTTGCGATCAGCTGCTGAGAATCGTAGGGTTTGCTGACGAAATCGTAGGCGCCAAGTTTAATGGTCTCAATCGCCGTCTTGAAATCAACGACGTTTGTCAGCATGATGACTTGGGTGGTCGGCGAGTGTTCGTTGATGTGCTTCAGGACATCCATGCCACTGACCCGCGGCATTTTGATATCGAGGAGTACAACATCGTAGATTGCGGTTTGGATCAGATTGATGGCTTCTGTCCCGTTGAGGGCGACATCAACATCAAATTCGGAGACTTCTTCGAGTTCGGTCTTGAGGAGAAACGTGATGGACTCTTCGTCATCGACAACCAAAATCCGGTACTTCTTCGCCATTGCATTTTCCCCTGATTGGCGAGGCTAGAGTCCACTGAGGACGCGTTCAACGGTGGTAAGCAGGTCTACAAGGTCATATGGTTTGCTGACAAAATCCTCCGCTCCAAGTTTCTTTGATTCTATGGCATTCTTCAAGTCTGCAAACCCTGTGAGCATGATGACTTTCGATGTCGGGTGGTTTTCCTTGACGAATTTCAAAACTTCGAAACCATCGACCTTTGGCATCTTGATATCGAGGAGGATCAGATCGAAGTACTGAGTACGGAGGATGTTGATGGCTTCATCCCCGTCTCCAGCAGAGGACACTCTGTATCCTTCCCCTTCCAATTCCGCGCTCAAGACGGTTCTGAGCGCATCTTCGTCGTCTACGACTAAAATTCTATTTTTCTCTGCCATACGAATTCTCCTTGGGAGATCCACGGATTATTGGCCATCACGCACCCCCACTATCCGCCTGAGTCGCCGCAACATAGAGAATTTCCCATAGAAAAGCAACCCGGCGAATCCTCCACGGGCCTGTGCCGCCTGTCTCGGAATCGTTCCTGACACACCGTCTCATCTGAATTCATTGCAAGTCAACGAAACATCTTGTACCTTGAGTGCAGAATGAGCACGCCATTACCGGAAAAACCCCACAAAGCCATCACCGTTCTTCTGGTGGACGATGACATTGGCTTCGCACAGATCGTCCAGCAACAGTTGAAACAATTCCAGAGCCGGGAATTCAAACTCATCTGGAAGGAAACGGTCGAAGAAGCACTCGTCGAAATCCAATCGAACTCCACGATCGACCTCATCCTCACCGACTATGTCTTCCCCGGCTCTAACGGACTCGAATTTTGCCTCCAGCTCAATCAGGCGAATTCCGAGGTCCCTATCGTCTTTGTGACGGCAACACGGGACTTCAAACTTGCTATTGAGGCCATGAAGCTTGGCGTCGAGGATTTCCTTATCAAGGAAGACCTCGCGGAGTCCCTTCTTCCGCGCACGATTCTCAATGTGCTCGACCGCGTGCGCATGCACAAGCAGATCAAAGCGGTTGAAAAGAGGATGCTTATCGCTGAAAAACGTGCCGAGGCGATCCGTGAGCTTGTGGTGACTGTCTGCCACGAATTCAACAACCCCCTCGCTGCAATCAAAATCAGCGCAGACCTCATTCGCCGTCAGACATTGCACGAGGAAGACAAGAACCTCCTGAGGCAGTTTGAAGACAACTTTCAAAAGATTGAATCAGAAGTGAAGCGACTGCGCGATATCAGTTTTGAGCGGATCGACTTCCACGACTCGCCCAAAAATCCCTGACCACCGCACCATTCCGAGCATTCCAACGCTTTGCACTTTGTTTTTTGTGCGTCGTTCCACGTTTCTCCCCTTGCAACTGAGCGAGTTTCTTGCTATACTTCATTGTCAAAGCAACGATGTATGGTTCCTCAGAGTTCAGTCCATTGGCGATGTCAAATCGGATAAGGCCCAAACAGCTCGATTTCAAGTTTCCCAGGAAAACATCAAAGAAATCCGCAAAGTGTCCCGCTCAAAAAGCGGGACACTTTTTTTGTTCAAAGGCATAGATCGATGAATTTGGCCAACATTGAAAAGTTGTTCGAGACATGGGCACCGCGATGGACAGCGTGGGAGCGCGACAATGTCGGAATCCAGATCGGCCGCAGATCCAAACGGGTTTCGAATATTCTCGTGGCCCTCGATGTCACTCCCGAAATCGTCAGGGAGGCTATCGCAACCAAAGCCGACCTGATTGTGACACATCATCCTTTGTTGTTCCGACCCGCTTCGTCAGTTTCTGATGCAGATCCCGTGGGTGCGCTGGTCTTGATGCTTGCTGAAAAGAGAATAGCGCTTTTCTCTGCCCATACGAATCTTGACTCCGCAGTAGGTGGAGTCAGTTTCACACTTGCCGGCGAACTTGGGATTGACAAGCCGGCATTTCTTGTGCCGCTCAAAGATACTCTGATGAAAGTTGCAGTCTTCGTTCCCGAGCAGCATGCAGACGTCGTGGCAACGGCAATGGCGGAGGGCGGT